>TARA_R110000787_G_scaffold86057_14_pt1 | contig 56532 bp, 66 predicted proteins | sample TARA_R110000787 | Tara Oceans TARA_R110000787 (sample SAMEA4397920) | marine metagenome | biome: Polar Biome; feature: [DCM] deep chlorophyll maximum layer (ENVO:01000326); material: water (ENVO:00002006), including particulate matter (ENVO:01000060) such as... | depth 35 m | reverse complement strand
GGCCGCACTGTCGGCGCCGGCGTCGTCGCTTCGATCCAGGACTAAAACAGAAACCCGAGAGTGCCCCGCCTGTTTGCGGGGCGCCTCACTTGGACGGTTGAGTCACGATGGACAGTCAGAATATTCGCATACGGCTTAAGGCATTCGATCATCGAATTCTGGATCAGTCGACGCGCGAAATTGTAAGCACAGCGAAACGTACGGGCGCTCAGGTGCGCGGACCTATTCCGCTGCCGACCCGCATTGAGCGATTCACTGTGCTGCGTTCCCCGCATATCGATAAGAAATCGCGGGAACAGTTTGAAATACGCACGCATAAGCGGGTGCTGGATATCGTCGATCCAACACCGCAGACGGTGGACGCGCTGATGAAGCTCGACCTCGCCTCCGGTGTTGACGTCGAAATCAAGCTCTAAGTAGGGATCGAGATCGATGCGTACAGGATTAATCGGACAAAAGGTCGGCATGACCCGCGTCTTCCGGGCCGATGGCCAGCATGTGCCGGTGACGGTCGTCAAGGTTGACGATTGTCAGGTCGTTGCTGTCCGGACCACCGAGCGTGATGGCTACAATGCCGTTCAGCTGGGCGTTTCCAATCGGACACCTAAAAACGTGACCAAGCCGATGCGTGGTCACTTTGCGAAGGCTAAAGTTGAGCCGAAGCGCAAGCTTGCGGAATTTCGGGTTGCCGAAGATGCGCTGCTTGAAGCTGGTGCGCGGCTGAGCCCGAAGCATTTCCTTGATGGCCAGAAGGTTGATGTCAGCGGCATCTCGATTGGTAAGGGCTTCCAGGGCGGTATGCGCCGTTGGAACTTCGCCGGTCTTGAAGCAACGCATGGCGTTTCGATCTCTCACCGGTCACATGGTTCCACGGGTCAGTGTCAGGATCCGGGCAAGGTGTTCAAGGGCAAGAAGATGGCTGGCCATATGGGCGCAACCCGCGTCACGGTCCAGAACCTTGAAATCGTCGGTGCCGACGAAGAAAAGGGCTATCTGCTGGTCAAGGGTGCGGTTCCCGGCGCGAAAAGCGGCTGGGTTCTGATCCGTGATGCTGCCAAGCGCGCAGCTCCGGAAGGCGTTCCTTATCCTGCGGCTCTGATCGAAGCGGCTGCTGAAGAAGCACCGGTCGAGAATGAAGCGGTTGAGGCAGCTGCGGATGACGCGGCTACCGAAGAAAAGAAGGACTGAGGCCATGAAATCCGAAGTCATCAATCTCGATAACAAGTCGGTCGGCGATATCGAACTCGCTGACTCCATTTTTGGTGTCGAAGTCCGTCGTGACCTGCTGGCCCGTATGGTGAACTATCAGCTCGCCAAGCGCCGCGCCGGTACACATAAGGTCAAGGGACGCGGTGAAGTTTCCGGTACGACGGCGAAGCCGTTCCGCCAGAAAGGCACCGGTCGCGCACGTCGTGGTTCAAACCGTGAAAACAAGATGCGTGGTGGTGGTATTGCCCACGGCCCGACGCCTCGTGATCATGGTATCGAGCTGACCAAGAAAGTTCGTAAGCTGGCGATGAAATGCGCCCTGTCTGCGAAGGCTTCTGCCGGTCAGCTGGTAATCCTGGACAATGCGACCTGTGACGAGCCGCGTACCAAAGCACTTGTCGGCAAGCTGGCGGGCCTGAACTGGGGCCGTGCCCTGGTGATCGCCGGTGCCGAGGTCGATCGCAACTTTACCCTGGCGTCGCGGAACATTCCGTCGGTGGCAGTGTTGCCGTCTGTCGGTGCCAATGTTTATGACATTTTGAGGAGCGATACGCTCGTGCTGACGCGCGATGCGGTTACCGCTCTCGAGGAGCGCCTGAAATGAGCGCGAAAATTCGCAAGCCGGTGATGCCGACGCAGGAACGGATGTACGACATTGTGCGCCATCCGATCATCACGGAAAAGTCGACCAATGCTTCCGAGCATGGTCAGGTTTTCTTTGAAGTGCCGCTGAATGCATCCAAGCCGGAAATCAAGGCCGCGATCGAGAACCTTTTCTCGGTAAAGGTGACCGCGGTGAATACGAGCGTCCTCAAGGGCAAAACCAAGCGGTTCCGTCAGCAGTTGGGCCGACGTGTCGACCGTAAAAAAGCGATGGTAACGCTGGCCGAGGGCAGCAACATCGACGTGACCACGGGGATCTGATCATGGCTCTCAAGCAATTCAATCCGACCACGCCCGGTCGCCGCACCCTGGTGCTGGTTGACAAGTCCGAGCTCTACAAAGGTGGCCCTGAAAAGTCACTGACAATAGGTCTGACGAAAAAGGGTGGCCGGAACAATACCGGTCGTATTACCGCGCGTCGTCGCGGTGGCGGCCACAAGCGCCGGTATCGCGTTATTGACTTCAAGCGTAACAAGACCGGTATGTCTGCTACGGTTGAACGGATCGAATATGATCCGAACCGCACGGCGTTCATTGCGCTGCTGAAATATGAAGATGGCGAAGTTGCCTACATCATTGCACCGCAGCGTCTGAAAGCCGGTGACGTGGTCATCAGTGACGACCGGGCTGACATCAAGCCAGGCAACTGCCTGCCGCTGAAGAATATCCCTGTCGGCACCATCATCCACAATATCGAGATGAAGGTGGGCAAGGGCGCGCAGATTGCACGTTCCGCCGGAACCTACGGCCAGCTGGTCGGTAAGGATGCCGGTTATGCGCAGCTGCGTCTGTCGAGCGGTGAACTGCGGCTCGTTCTCGGTGAATGCCGGGCAACGGTGGGTGCGGTTTCCAACGCCGACAATCAGAACATCAATCTGGGTAAGGCCGGCCGTAATCGCTGGCTTGGTAAGCGCCCGGCGGTTCGTGGCGTGGCCATGAACCCGATCGATCACCCGCATGGTGGCGGCGAAGGCCGTACCTCTGGCGGACGTCATCCGGTGACTCCTTGGGGCAAGCCCACGAAGGGCAAGCGTACGCGCTCCAACAAGTCCACCGACAAGTACATCATGCGCAGCCGCCATCAGCGGAAATCGCGCTAAGGGAGTTTGACGAATATGGCTCGTTCGGTCTGGAAAGGTCCGTTTGTAGACGGATACCTCTTGAAGAAGGCGGAAGCCGGGCGTGCGTCCGGTCGCAATCAGGTCATCAAAATCTGGTCCCGCCGGTCCACGATCCTGCCGCAGTTCGTCGGTTTGACGTTCGGCGTGTACAACGGTCACAAGCATATCCCGGTTATGGTAACCGAAGATATGATTGGACATAAGTTCGGTGAGTTTTCTCCGTCACGGACCTACTACGGTCACACTGCGGACAAGAAAGCGAAGAGGAAGTAATCATGGGCAAGCCGGCATCAGAGCGTCGTCTGTCCGACACGGAAGCCAAGGCGATCGTGCGGAACATCCGCATTTCACCGCAGAAGCTGAACGTTGTCGCAGAGTCGATCAGAGGTCTTGGCGCGGAACGCGCGCTGAACGATCTGTATTTCTCGAAGAAGCGGATTGCACGTGATGTGCATAAATGTCTGCAATCGGCCATCGCTAACGCGGAAAACAATCACCAGCTTGATATCGACAATCTGGTTGTTGCAGAAGCCAGCGTCGGCAAGGGCATCGTGATGAAGCGCTGGCGCGCCCGTGCACGTGGCCGTACAGGCAAGATTTTGAAACCGTTCAGCAACCTGACGATTGTTGTGCGCGAACGCGAGGAGATCGCCTGATGGGTCAGAAAGTCAATCCAGTCGGTTTTCGCCTGGGCATCAACCGCACGTGGGACTCCCGCTGGTATGCCGACGAAGGTTATGCAGGTCTTCTGCACGAAGATCTGGCTCTCCGTGAATACCTGAAAAAGCGCCTGATCGGTGCTGGTGTTGCCAAGGTCGTTATCGAACGTCCGGCAAAAAAGGCACGGATTACCATTCATACCGCACGCCCCGGTGTCATCATCGGCCGTAAGGGTACGGATATCGAAAAGCTTCGTCAGGATCTGTCGAAGATGACCGGTACCGAAGTGCACCTGAATATTGTTGAGATCCGCAAGCCGGAAATCGATGCCCAGCTGATCGCCGAGAACATCGCGCAGCAGCTTGAGCGTCGTGTGGCTTTCCGCCGCGCAATGAAGCGTTCGGTCCAGTCGGCCATGCGTCTCGGCGCAGAAGGCATCCGGATCAATGCAGCTGGCCGCCTCGGTGGTGCAGAGATTGCCCGGACGGAATGGTATCGCGAAGGACGTGTTCCCTTGCATACGCTGCGCGCACATGTTGATTACGGCGTTGCGACCGCGCAGACCACTTATGGAGCCTGCGGCATCAAATGTTGGGTCTTCAAAGGTGAGATTCTTGCCCATGACCCGATGGCGATGGACAAGTTGCTTCAGGACCAGCAGCCGGCCCGCTAAGGCCAGGCTTACCAAGAGGACGTTTGCACCATGATGCAACCGAAGAGAACAAAGTACCGGAAGGCCCACAAGGGGCGTATTCACGGTCTCGCGAAGGGCGGTACGGCCCTCAACTTTGGCGCGTTTGGCCTGAAGGCACTGACGCCTGAGCGTGTTACTGCGCGTCAGATCGAAGCTGCGCGTCGTGCGATTACCCGTCACATGAAACGTCAGGGCCGGGTGTGGATCCGGATTTTCCCGGATGTGCCGGTGACTGCCAAACCTGCGGAAGTTCGCCAGGGTAAAGGTAAGGGCTCTGTTGAGTTCTGGGCTGCGAAAGTCAAGCCGGGCCGGATCATGTTTGAAGTTGATGGCGTGAGCTATGACATCGCTAAGCGGGCATTCGAGCTCGCTGCTGCGAAGCTTCCGGTGCAGACCAAGATGGTCGCCCGTGTTGGTGAAATGGGATAACGCGATGAAAGCCGAAGATATCCGTCAGAAATCTGACGACGAGCTCAAGGATCAGCTGCTGAGCCTGAAAAAAGAGGCATTCAACCTCCGTTTTCAGAGAGCCAGTGGCCAGCTTGAAAACACAGCGCGCGTGACGCAGGTGCGTCGTGATATTGCGCGCGTGAAAACGATTATGGGTGAACGCGCCCGTAGCGCTTCCTGAGGTAATAGAAATGCCGAAAAGAATTCTGCAGGGTGTGGTTGTCAGCGATAAAGGCGACAAAACCGTCACTGTGAAGGTTGAACGGCGGATCATGCATCCGCTGTACAAGAAGTTCATCCGGCGCTCGAAAAGATATCGGGCGCATGATGAGGCCAACGCTATCCAGGTTGGGGAGACCGTTCGCATCCGTGAATGCCGTCCCCACTCAAAGACGAAGCGATGGGAAATCATCGCAGATCAGGATTAAGCGCTAGACGTAACGACATCGCGTCGGATATCCGGTCGCGATACTAGGGAAAGGTCACTGCCATGATTCAGATGCAAAGCAATCTGGATGTTGCAGACAATTCAGGCGCTCGCCGCGTCCAGTGCATCAAAGTTCTGGGCGGGTCGAAGCGGAAGTTTGCTGGTGTAGGCGACGTTATCGTTGTCTCCGTCAAAGACGCCATTCCGCGTGGTCGTGTTAAGAAGGGTGACGTGCATCGCGCTGTCATCGTTCGGACCGCTAAGGAAATCCGCCGCCCGGATGGTTCTGCCATTCGTTTCGACAGCAACGCCGCCGTGCTTATCAATAAGCAGGGTGAGCCGATCGGTACCCGTATCTTCGGGCCGGTTACGCGTGAGTTGCGTGCGAAGCGGTATATGAAAATCATTTCGCTGGCGCCGGAGGTGCTCTGATGGCTGCTCGTATTCGTAAGGGCGACAAGGTCGTCGTGCTGTCCGGCAAGGATGCCGGCAAGCAGGGTGAAGTTCTTCGTGTTGTACCGGAATCTGACCGCGTTGTGGTCAGCGGGGTTAACATGATCAAGCGTCATCAGCGTGCCAGTCAGACAAATCCTGGCGGCATTCAGGAGCGGGAAGCGGCGATTCACGTATCGAACGTCGCGCATGTTGATCCGAAGACGGATCAGCCGACCCGCGTTGGTTTCAAAACTCTCGATGACGGCCGGAAGGTTCGCTTTGCAAAGCGTTCCGGCGAAGTCATCGATGTTTGATCGGGGGAGCTTGTAACATGGCTGCTTCACGCCTGCAGGAGCATTACAAGTCGGTGATTCATCCGGCTATGCTCGAAGAGTTCAAGTACACTAACCCGATGGCCGTGCCGAAGATCGAAAAGATCGTCGTGAACATGGGTGTTGGCGAGGCGTCCGCGGACAAAAAGAAAATCGAAGGTGCCGTTCGGGACATGACCGCGATTACCGGCCAGAAGCCGATCGTGACTCGTGCCAAGAAGTCGGTTGCTACCTTCAAGATCCGTGAAGGCATGGTGATTGGTTGCAAGACCACGCTGCGCAAGGACCGGATGTATGAATTTCTTGACCGTCTGGTAAATATCGCTCTGCCGCGCGTCCGTGACTTCCGCGGACTGTCGCCGAAGACGTTTGACGGTCGGGGTAATTTCGCGATGGGTCTCAAGGAACAGATCGTGTTCCCGGAAATCAACTATGACCAGGTCGACAAGATCCGGGGCATGGACATCATTATTGTAACATCGGCGAAGTCGGATGATGAGGCGCGCTCGCTCCTCAAGAAATTCGATTTCCCGTTCGTCAGCTGAGGCGGGAGAATACTGCTATGGCAAAGAAAAGCATGGTCCAGCGTGGCAAGCGTCGTGAGAAGCTTGCGGATCAGTTCGCTTCTAAGCGTAAAGCATTGAAAGAGCTTATCTACAGCAAGGACTCCAACCCGGAAGCCCGGTTCGAAGCTGCTGTAAAGCTGGCTCAGTTGCCACGTAATGCGTCACCGACTCGCCAGCGCCTGCGCTGCGAGCTGACCGGTCGTCCGCGTGGCAATTATCGGAAATTCAAGCTCTGTCGCATCAAGCTGCGGGATTTGGCCTCGGATGGTCAGATTCCCGGCATGGTCAAGTCGAGCTGGTAAGGAGTAGCAAGCGATGTCTATGACAGATCCGCTCGCCGATTTGCTGACCCGTATCCGCAATGGCCAGAGAGCCGGCAAGTCGAGCGTTAATTCGCCTGCGTCGAAGCTGCGCGCTAATGTGTGCGACGTCCTGCAGCGCGAAGGTTTTATTCGTGGTTACAGCTCGGTTGAAATCCGCAAGGGTATCACCGAGATGAAGATTGACCTGAAATATCATGATGGTTCGCCCGTCATTCAGGAAATCAGCCGTGTATCGACGCCTGGCCGTCGTGTTTATTCCAAGATCAAGGACCTGCCGCGGGTCTATAACGGTCTCGGCATTTCGATCCTTTCGACTCCGAAAGGCGTGATGTCCGATGCTGAAGCCCGCGACCACCATGTTGGTGGCGAAGTCCTTTGTCGCGTATTCTGACGGGGGTTTGAATGTCACGTATTGGTAAGAACCCGGTTCCGATTCCGAGCGGCGTCACAGTCAATCTGGCTGGTCAGGTGCTCGCGGCAAAGGGAAAGCTTGGTGAACTCACCGTCAAGCTGGTCGAAGAGGTCGATGGCCGCATTGAAGACAATATGGTCTATGTCACGCCGCGCGATAATTCAAAGCGCGCGCGGTCGATGTGGGGCACAATGCGCACGCTCGTCGAAAGCGCGGTGATTGGTGTCAGCGAAGGCTATACCAAGAACCTTGAAATCACCGGTGTCGGCTATCGTGCCGCGCTGCAGGGCAAGAACCTGCAGTTGCAGCTCGGTTTCAGCCACGATGTCATCTATCCGATCCCTGAAGGGATCACGATGACTTGTGAAAAGCCGACATCCATTTCCATTTCCGGCGCCGACAAACAACGTGTCGGCCAGGTTGCGGCTGAAATTCGCAGCTATCGTCCGCCTGAGCCTTATAAGGGCAAGGGTGTTCGCTATGCTGACGAATTCATCATCCGTAAAGAAGGCAAGAAGAAGTAGGACGCCGAAATGAGAAATTCACCCAGACAACTTTTCCTGCGCCGTCGTGAACGTACGCGCCGGAAACTCCAGGCTAAAGCCGGCGATCGCGTCCGTCTTTCGGTCTTCCGTTCAAACAAGTATATCTATGCTCAGCTGATTGATGACACGAGCGGCAGCACTGTCGCTTCTGCCTCGTCGATCGAGAAGGATATGCGCGGCAAGTTCTCGTCTTCCACTAACAAGGAAGCGGCTGCAGAAGTCGGCAAGCTCATCGCTGAGCGCGCCAAGGCAGCCGGCGTCGAGACCGTGATCTTCGATCGCGGCGGTTACATTTATCATGGTCGCATTCAGGCGCTGGCGGATGCCGCGCGTGAAGCCGGCCTGAAATTCTGAGGTAGATATGGCACGCAATCCAAAGGCTTCCGAAGGCCGCCGCGAACGCGGTGGAAATCAGCCCCGCGAAGAGTCGGAATTCGTCGACAAGCTGGTCCATATCAACCGTGTCGCCAAGGTGGTGAAGGGTGGACGTCGTTTCGCCTTTGCCGCAATTGTCGTGGTTGGTGATCAGAAGGGTCGTGTCGGCGTCGGATCGGGCAAGGCCCGTGAAGTGCCGGAAGCTATCCGCAAGGGTACCGAAGCCGCGAAGCGCGATCTTATCCGTGTTCCGCTGCGGGAAGGCCGGACATTGCATCATGACGTGACAGGCCATTTCGGTGCCGGTCGGGTTATCCTGCGGTCGGCTCCTCCGGGTACCGGTATTATTGCCGGTGGTCCGATGCGCGCTGTCTTCGAAACCCTGGGTATCCAGGATATCGTTGCAAAGTCGCTCGGTACGACGAACCCGCATAACATGATCAAGGCAACATTTGATGCGCTGAAGCGGCTGCACAGCCCGCGTTCGATTGCATCACGCCGGGGCAAAAAGGTCGGCGAGATCGTGTCACGTCGTGACGGATCTGCTGATGCCGTTTCGGTCGAGAAGGAGTAATCTGATGGCTGCTAAGAAAACCATCACGGTGACGCAGACCGGCAGCCCGATTGGCCGCCCGAAAGACCAGCGCGCAACGCTGGTTGGCCTGGGTCTGAACAAGTTGCACCGCACCCGTGTTCTGGAAGATACCCCTTCCGTGCGCGGCATGATCGACAAGGTGAGCCATCTCGTTCGCGTCGTAGACGCCGGTTGATCCGGTTCTCGCGAACAAAAGGAAGAAAGCCATGAAGCTTAACGAACTCAGAGACAATCCCGGAGCCCGCAAGGACCGCAAACGTATCGGTCGTGGTATCGGTTCCGGCACGGGTAAGACCTCCGGTAAAGGTCACAAAGGCCAGAAGGCGCGTTCAGGCGTTGCCATCAAGGGCTTTGAAGGTGGCCAGATGCCGATTTACCGGCGCCTGCCAAAACGCGGATTCAACAATATCTTCCGCAACAAGTATGCAGAAGTGAACCTGGGTCGTCTGCAGAAGGCTATCGACGAAGGCAAGCTGGATGCGGCAAAGCCGGTGACGGCAGAAGCCCTTTCCGATGCCGGTATTATCCGTCGTTCGCTCGATGGTGTGCGGGTGCTGGGGAATGGGGAACTGACGGCGAAAGTTGAACTTCGTGTCGCCCATGCCACAAAATCGGCAATTTCTTCTGTTGAGAAGGCGGGAGGTTCGGTGACGATTCTCGCGCCGAAGGTCACCGACGACGCCAAAAGCGCCGAATAAGGTCGCAGATCGGAGCATATCGAATGGCGTCAGCCGCCGAGCAATTCGCATCGAACGTCAATCTTGGAGCATTTTCCAAGGCGACGGAACTCAAGAAGCGCATCTGGTTTACACTGGGTGCGCTGATTGTCTATCGCATGGGCACGTTCATTCCGCTGCCGGGAGTGGATGCAGCCATTCTGGCTGACTTCTTCCAGCAGCAGAGCGGCGGCATCATTGATATGCTCAATATGTTCTCGGGCGGTGCCCTGGGACGGATGTCGATCTTTGCCCTGAACATCATGCCGTATATTTCGGCCTCAATCATCATGCAGCTGATGGCAACGGTTTCGCCGACCATCGAGCAGATGAAGAAAGAGGGCGAACAGGGCCGCAAGCGGATGAATCAGTACACCCGTTATCTGACGGTGCTGATTGCTACGTTCCAGGCTTATGGCATCACGGTCGGCCTTGAGGGCATGACCGGGTCTATCGGTCCGGCAGTTGCTGATCCCGGCCTGTTCTTCAGGGCGCAGGGTGTCATCACGCTGGTCGGCGGGACGGTGTTCCTGATGTGGCTGGGTGAGCAGGTGACGGCCCGCGGTGTGGGTAACGGTATCTCGCTGATTATCTTTGCGGGTATTGTTGCGGAGCTTCCGACGGCACTGGTGAGTACTCTTGAGCTCGGCCGTACAGGCGCGCTTTCGACGCTGTTCATCATCTTCCTGCTGTTCATGACGGTCGCCATCATCGCGATGATCGTGTTCGTGGAGCGGGCTCAGCGCCGGATTATCATTCAGTATCCGAAGCGCCAGGTCGGCAACAAGATGTTCGGTGGCGAGAATTCACATCTGCCGCTGAAGCTGAACACGGCTGGCGTTATTCCGCCGATTTTTGCCAGTTCCCTGTTGTTGCTGCCACTGACGGTCGCGCAGTTCGCGGCATCTGGCGGAGGCAGCAGCTGGCTGACGGCTGTCACGGCCTATGTCGCGCCGGGACAACCCGTCTATATCGCGATGTATATTGCGATGATCGTGTTTTTTGCCTTCTTCTATACCGCTGTGGTGTTCAACCCTGCGGATACGGCAGATAACCTGAAGAAGCATGGTGGTTTTGTTCCGGGTATCCGGCCGGGCAAGAATACAGCAGATTATATCGATTATGTGCTGACGCGGCTGACAGTCATCGGTGCTGCCTATCTGGCACTGATCTGCATCCTGCCGGAGATCCTGATTTCGCGGTTCAATGTACCGTTCTATTTCGGTGGCACGTCGCTGCTGATCGTTGTGACGGTGACAATGGACACGGTCGCCCAGATCCAGTCGCATCTGCTGGCGCATCAGTATGAGGGACTCATCAAGAAGTCCAAGCTAAGAGGGCGCAGGGGATGAATCTGATACTTCTGGGACCGCCGGGTGCCGGCAAGGGAACGCAGGCGCAACGCCTGATGGACAAGTTTTCGATTGTTCAATTGTCGACGGGCGATATGTTGCGCGCGGCAGTGGACGAAGGTACGGAACTGGGTAAGCAGGCCAAGGTCATCATGGACCGGGGTGATCTGGTTTCTGATGATATCATGGTCGGTATCATTTCAGCCCGCCTGACCGCAGCGGATTGTGCCAACGGGTTTATCCTCGATGGCTTCCCGCGGACAGTTGCACAGGCAGAGGCGCTTGACGCCATGCTGGACGAGAAGGGACTGAAGATCGACCACGTGATCTCGATTGAGGTCGATGAAGAGGTTTTGTTCGAACGTATCAAGACCCGGGCTGCAGAGACCGGTGGGGCACGTTCGGACGACAATGCAGAAACGCTGCGCAAGCGGCTTGAAGTGTATCGCGATCTGACGGCGCCAATTATTCCTTACTACAAGGGTAAGGGCGCATTGAAGACAGTGGATGGCATGGCAGACATCGACAGTGTCTCCAGCCAGATCATGAAGATTTTGAACTGAGGCTGTCGGGTTGACAGGGCAGGGTTCGTGCGTATAATCCGCCGCCTTTTCGCCCCCTGGACATTGACGGCGTCAATTACTGGACGTCTTTTGAGGAGTACGCATTTTGGCGCGCATAGCTGGCGTTAACATACCGACCGACAAACGTGTTGTGGTCGCACTGACATATATCCACGGCATTGGTCAGACCAAGGCGAAAGAAATCTGCGCGAGTTGCGCGGTTGACGAATCGACTCGCGTGAATTCGCTGCGGGACGATGAGCTCGGTCGCATTCGTGAAGTAATCGACCGCGACTATCAGGTCGAAGGTGACCTGCGTCGTGAAGTGGCCATGAACATCAAGCGGTTGATGGACCTGGGTTGCTATCGTGGTCTTCGTCACCGGCGCGGTTTGCCGGTACATGGCCAGCGCACGCATACCAATGCGCGCACCCGTAAAGGTCCGGCGCGCGCTATCGCCGGCAAGAAGAAGTAAGAGAGAGTTATGGCAAAAGCAGCAGTTGCGCGTCCCCGCCGTCGTGAGCGGAAAAACATCACATCGGGTGTCGCCCATGTGAATGCATCCTTCAATAATACGATGATCACCATCAGCGATGCCCAGGGTAACGCGATTTCCTGGTCGTCGGCTGGTTCTCAGGGTTTCAAGGGTTCGCGGAAATCGACCCCCTATGCCGCTCAGGTTGCCGCCGAAGATGCCGGCAAAAAGGCAATGGAACATGGCATGCAGACCCTTGAGGTCGAAGTGAAGGGTCCGGGGTCAGGTCGTGAATCTGCTCTTCGTGCACTGCAGTCGGTTGGTTTCACCATCACCGCAATTCGTGATGTGACCCCGATTCCGCACAATGGCTGCCGTCCGCGCAAGCGTCGGCGGGTCTAAGTCGAGTCTGTTGCCGGCCTTCGGGCCGGCAATTTTTGCGCCGCGCACTTGCGCGGCGAATGCTGTCAAGAAAGGTTGATCAACGTGCTTCAGAAAAACTGGCAGGAAATGATCAAGCCGAACAAGCTTGAAATCAATGCAGGAAGCGATCCGGCTCTCGAAGCTGTCGTAGTCGCTGAACCGCTTGAGCGCGGCTTCGGTCTTACTCTTGGTAACGCGCTGCGTCGCGTTCTGCTCTCGTCACTTCAGGGTGCTGCTGTTACGGCAATCCAGATTGACGGCGTGCTGCATGAGTTCTCGTCGATTCCCGGTGTTCGGGAAGACGTTACCGATATCGTGCTGAACGTTAAGTCGCTGGCTCTGCGTATGCATGGCGAAGGTCCGAAACGGATTTCGCTGACGGCAACCGGCCCTGGCGAAGTCAAGGCGGGTGATATTGAAACCGGCCATGATGTTGAAGTCATGAACCCGGATCTGGTGATTTGTTCACTGGATGACGGTGCGCGGATTTCGATGGAACTGACGGTCGAGACCGGCAAGGGCTATGTCGCTGCTGCACAGAACCGTGCAGAAGACTCGCCGATTGGTTTGATCCCGGTTGATGCCGTGTTCGGTCCCTGCAAGAAGGTGACCTACAAGGTTGAAAACTCCCGCGTTGGTCAGGTTACCGACTATGACAAGCTGTCACTGTCGGTTGAGACCAATGGCGCCGTAACCCCTGACGATGCAGTAGCTCTGGCTGCACGCATCCTGCAGGATCAGTTGCAGCTCTTCGTGAATTTCGAAGACCCGAAAGCGGCGTCTGAGGAAGAGAAGGGTGATGAGCTGCCGTTCAACCGCAACCTGCTTCGCAAGGTTGATGAGCTTGAACTGTCCGTCCGTTCTGCAAATTGCCTGAAGAACGACAACATCATCTACATCGGTGATCTGGTTCAGAAGACGGAAGCGGAAATGCTCCGTACGCCGAACTTCGGCCGTAAGTCGCTGAATGAGATCAAGGAAGTCCTGGCCCAAATGGGATTGCATCTCGGTATGGAGATCCCGGAATGGCCGCCTGAAAACATTGAAGACCTGGCCAAGAAGCTCGAAGAGCCTTACTGACCGCGTGCTTTAGGAGAAAGAACAGATGCGACATCGTATCAAGGGCCGCAAGCTCAACCGTACCAGCACGCACCGCAAGGCGATGCTGAAGAATATGGCGACCTCTCTGGTCATTCATGAACAGATTGTCACCACCTTGCCGAAGGCAAAGGAAATGAAGCGTTTTGCCGACAAGCTGATCACGCTTGCCAAGGCGAAGACGCTGCATGCCCGCCGTCAGGCATTTGCCATTCTGCGCAGCGAAGAAGCTGTTGCGAAGCTTTTCAATGTTCTGGGTGACCGTTATGCGGACCGTCCGGGCGGCTATACACGCGTCATGAAGGCCGGTTTCCGTTATGGAGATGCTGCACCGATGGCCGTGATCGAGCTGGTTGATCGTGATCCGGAAGCCCGCGGCAAGGGCGACCGTGAACGGGTTGAAGCCGAGCTTGAAGAAATGAATGCTGAGGAAGTCAGCGCCTGATTTGCAGGTTGCCAGATTTTCCCTAAATTCGGGGCGGTCATCATGACCGCCCCGTTTTCGTTTCTGGGCCAGCTATGTCACCCCTGCCGGATTTAACCGGCCGGGATCCGGAGGTTATTGATCTGATGCGTATTCCCGGTAAAGCCACTTTCCTGCGGATCTGTTGCACCCTGCTGCTCGGGGTGATCACATTTGCCGCGCAGAACACCAGCCTGCAGGCGCAAACCAGAGAACTGCCGTCATCACGACAGGATGTGCAACTGTCCTTCGCGCCGCTGGTTAAACGTGTCGCGCCATCTGTGGTGAATGTGTTTACCCGGAAGACGGTTCAGTCCCGGCGGGAAACGCCTTTTTTCAACGATCCTTTCTTCAGGAGGTTTTTCGGCGATCAGTTCGGCGGAAATCAGCAGCGGGAACGGACCGTCAATTCACTGGGTTCCGGGGTCATCGTTGGTGCTGATGGTGTGATCGTGACGAACAACCACGTCATTGATGGTGCCGATGAAATTCGTATCGTGCTGTCCGACCGGCGGGAGTTTGATGCGAAACTGCTGGTCGCTGATGAACGCTCTGACCTTGCGGTTCTGAAGGCCCTGACGGATGAGCCGCTGCCATTTCTGGAACTGATGGACTCGGACGAGATCGAGGTTGGCGATCTGGTACTGGCAATCGGTAATCCGTTTGGTTTTGGCCAGACGGTGACAAGCGGCATCGTGTCAGCCCGTGCCCGGACAACGGTTGGCATCACGGATTTCAGTTTTTTCATTCAGACCGATGCATCGATCAATCCCGGCAATTCCGGTGGCGCACTTGTTGGTCTCGATGGACGGCTGCTTGGCGTCAATACCGCGATTTACAGCAAGGATGGCGGCTCTAACGGTATCGGGTTTGCGGTGCCGGCGAATATGGTGCGGGCGGTCATTAACAGTGCGGCAAGCGGCAAGGTGGTCCGGCCTTGGCTGGGAGCCTCCGGGCAGACGGTAACCGCTGATATTGCGGCATCGCTGAATCTCGACAAGCCACTGGGTGTGGTACTGAACCGTGTCCATCCGAAAGGCCCGGCAGCCAGCAGTGGCCTGCAGGTTGGCGATGTGGTTCTGGCGATTGACGGCAAACCCTTGCCCGATGCCCAGTCCCTGAAATTCCGGCTGGGGACCCGTTCGGTCGGCGGGACAGCGCGGATGACGATTTTGCGTTCCGGGAAAAGCCGGGATGTTGATGTTGAGCTGATTGCACCGCCGGAAGACCCGGAGCCGAATCCAATCCGGGTCAGTGGGAACCTGCCGATATCCGGTGCGGCTTTTATTAATCTGAGCCCTGCGTTCAACGAGACCAAAGGCATCGATACCCTGATTACCGGCGTTGCGGTGACAGAGATCGCACGGGGCAGCCCGGCAGACCGGATTGGTTTTGAACCGGGTGACATTATTCTGAGCGTGAACGAGACCAAGATCGAACGGGTGTCGGATATCAAGAAGCTGCTGGCCAGTCCGCCGCAGGAATGGGCGCTGAAAGTCCGGCGGGGGAGCCGGGTGATTTCCGTCAAGGTGCGGGGATGAGTGATCTCTTCGCCGGGCCGGATACCCGGCCACTGGCGGACAGGCTGCGGCCCGAGCAGTTATCGGATGTGGTCGGCCAGGATCATCTGGTTGGCGAAGATGGCGCATTGCGCCGGATGGTCGAACGCGGGCGCATTGCCTCCATTCTGCTGTGGGGGCCACCGGGTTGTGGCAAGACCACCATTGCCAGCATGCTGGCAAAGCTGACGAACATCGAATTTGAACCCTTGTCGGCCGTGTTCTCCGGTGTGGCCGATCTGCGGAAAGTCTTTGACCGGGCAAAGCAGCGCCGCCTTGAAGGGCGTGGAACCCTGTTGTTCGTTGATGAAATACATCGCTTCAACCGTGCCCAGCAGGACGGCTTTCTGCCCTATGTGGAGGATGGCACGGTCGTGCTGGTCGGGGCGACAACGGAGAACCCTTCCTTTGAGCTGAATGCGGCTTTGCTGTCGCGTTGTCAGGTTCTGGTGCTGAACCGGCTTGATGTGGCAGCACTGACAACATTGCTGGAACGGGCAGAAGCCGAGATGCAGCGTCAACTGCCGCTGACCGATGAGGCCCGGACGGCACTGGCCGAGATGGCAGACGGGGACGGGCGGTTTCTGCTGAATCTGTGTGAGGAGCTGTTTGAGCTTGGTGACGTCGAGCCCCTGTCTGCAAAACGGCTGGCGGAAGTGGTTCAGCGGCGGCTGCCGATCTATGACAAATCGCAGGACGGTCATTACAACCTGATCAGCGCGCTGCATAAAAGTCTGCGTGGATCGGATGTGAATGCTGCCCTGTACTGGTTCGGCCGTATGCTGGAAGGTGGCGAAGACCCGAAATATATCGCCCGGCGTCTGGCCCGCTTTGCCAGTGAGGATATCGGCATGGCCGATCCCGCCGCCCTGACACAATCACTCGCGGCCTGGGATGCCTATGACCGGCTGGGGTCGCCGGAAGGTGAACTGGCTATTGCTCAGTCGGTGATCTATCTGGCGACAGCGCCGAAGTCGAATGCGGCCTATGTCGCCTACAAGGCAGCCCGAAAGGCCGCAAAACAGACGGGGTCGCTATCGCCACCGAAGCATATTCTGAACGCGCCGACAGGCATGATGAAGGATATGGGCTATGGTGAGGGCTATGCCTATGACCACGATGCGGAAGACGGTTTTTCGGGGCAGAACTACTTTCCTGAGGAAATGGCCCGTCTGGAGCTTTACAGCCCCGTTGAACGCGGGTTTGAGCGGGATATCCGCAAGCGTATGGACTGGTGGGCAAAACGCCGCAAAGACGGCTGAGCGACGCTCAGCGGCACAGGGCGGTCAGGGCATTGTCATCCTGCCATTCGCTGCATATCCCGGCGATGATGTCGGGCTGAAGGTAACAGTCGACACGATCAGCAACATGACGGGTCAGTGCATCGTCACTTAATGATTTCGACCAGTTCTGGGTTGTCTTGTTGTGGTAATCGGGGAGGGACTGAGCCAGCCATTTGGCGCACCAGGTCACAGACCAGAGCCACATCACCCGGCGCTCTGCGAGCAGGCTGCTGCGGGCCTGTCTGGCAAAGGCTGCCGGAACATGCCGGAGCCATTCTGCATAGGCTGCGGCAACCTGTTCGGTGGTCAGGATGCCACCAGCTTCAATATCCCAGCTTGTTGAGGTGTAAAGCGTGGCATGGGCGAGATCGAGTCCGGGGGTGGCATAGCGCATCTTCTCCAGGTCGACGATGACGGCGCTGCCATCCGGTTGCAGGATGTAATTGCCGGGATGGGCGTCGAAGGTAATCAGGCAGAGTGCCGGATTTCCGATGGCTGTGGCATCCTGCTGTGCGGCTGAGATCTCAGCCCGGATCATCTCTCTGGCGTCTGATGCGATTGCCGGATGGCTGAGCCATTCGGCTTGCTGATGAATTTCCGTCAGAATACCGTCCAGCGGATTACGGTAGCTGAGCAGCGGTTCGAACAGCTCCGGCAGTGGCAGGCCGTGAATGGCTGCGAGGCAACGGGAAATCGCCAGAATATCCCGTGGCAACTCTGCCGGGCGACCGTGAATATGCTGTACCAGAAGCGCGCCGAAGGGCAGGGCATCATCTGGTTCTATCCGGTCATGCAGGGCTGGTGTTGATCCGCCAGGTTCAGCCCGCCTGAAACAGGCCGCCTGATAATTCAGGTTGTCGACCGGGGGCAGAGACATCTGGCTTTGCTTGGGTACCCGGAACAGCCGGTCTGTACCGGGCAGGATAAAATGATCATGTGCCAGCCCCTTGTCGGTCAGCAATACAGGGTCGGCATTGCATCCATATCGCTGTCGGGATATTTCCTTCAGACGATCCCGGATGCGGGACAGTCTGTCCTGTCGCAGGTCGGAAGCAGGAGGCATGATATTATGAAGTTCCAAATTCTGGCTGTTGTTGCCCTTGGTGGCGCGGTCGGGGCGACTTGCCGGTACGGAGCCAGTCTTGCCATCGGGTCTTTCCTTGTTACAGGTTTTCCCGTCGCAACGCTGATTGTCAATGTTACGGGGTCGTTTATCCTCGGTCTGCTGATTGAAAGCTTTGCGCTGTTCTGGTCGCCGGGCATGACTGTGCAGGCTTTCCTGACATTTGGCGTGCTGGGCGGATTTACCACCTTCTCGGCCTTTTCAGTTGATGCAATGTTGTTGCTGCACCGGGGAGAACCGCTTGCGGCAATCGTTTATGTCTGCGCATCTGTGGGCATGTCGCTGTTGGCGGCTTATCTCGGATTTCAAATCATACGGATGTTTGCCTGATGCCGGTTTCCTATCAGACCATCGGGGCTGATGATGATGGCCAGCGGTTCGACCGCTGGTTCAAGAAAGTCTTTCCAGCCGTTCCTTATGGCGCCTTGCAGAAATTGCTGCGTACGGGGCAGATCAGGGTCGACGGTAAACGCGCCCAGGCCTCGACACGGCTGGAGGCGGGACAGAAAATTCGCATCCCGCCGCTGCCGGAGCGTGACGATGAGGCGCCGGGTGATCGGCCCAGAAAGTCTTCTGTGTCAGATGAAGACACGAAATTCATCCGTTCGCTGGTGATCCACGACGATGAAGGTCTTGTGGTGATCAATAAACCGGCGGGACTGGCAGTGCAGGGCGGCAGCGGCACCTATCGTCATGTCGATGGCATGCTTGATGCGCTGGTCGATGAAGATGGCGTCCGTCCCCGCCTCGTACACCGGCTGGACAAGGATACCTCAGGTCTGCTGTTGCTGGCCCGGTCCTCACAGGCGGCCCGGTTTCTGGGGGATCTGTTCCGGCGCAACCGGGTAACCAAGACCTACTGGGCGCTGGTTGTCGGGGTGCCGGATGTACGGAAGGGAACGATTCGTCTCCCGCTCGGCAAGACCGGCGCAAAAGGCAACGAGAAAGTCGTGCCGGATTATGAAGACGGCAAGGACGCGGTAACCGACTACGCTATTGTCGATACCGCAGGCCGACGGGTTTCATGGCTCGCCATGCGGCCCCGGACAGGCCGGACCCATCAGTTGCGTGTGCATGCAGCGGAGGGGCTGAATCGTCCGATCGTCGGGGACGGGAAGTATGGTGGCCCGGATGTCTTTGTTACCGGCCTGTCGAACAAGCTGCACCTGCATGCCTACAGCCTGAAGCTGGAACATCCTGCCGGGGGTGAGTTTTCAATCTCCGCCCCGCTGTCGTCGCATATGGCAGCCAGCTGGGATATGTTCGAATTTGATCCGAAGGACGCCAGCGATCCGTTTGACGAGGAGTTGTAAGCTCTTATCCGGGTGAACCTGCGGGAGCGGTATTCACTGACTGAAGACGGTATAAAAAAAGGGCGACCCGAAGGTCGCCCTTTTCTCGTATCTGACGCCCGGATTAGCGGGAGAACAGGATCACCGCACGGCGGTTACGGGCTTCTTTTTTCCCGTCGCTGGTCGGTACTTCATTGGCGCTTTCGCCGAGGCTCTGCGGCATGAAGTTATCGGCTTTCAGGCCGGCTTCTTCGAGAGCCTGAATGACCGAGTAGGCGCGCTCATAACCAAGCGCTTCGTTGTAGCTGATGTTGCCGGAACGGTCGGCATAGCCACGAACGACCACATCGGTCACTTTCGCTTCGGAACCTTCCTTGGCGGCTTTGGCAACAATTCCAGCCGCTGCGTCGCTGAGGCTGTTCTTGTTATAACCGAAGTACACCGTGTACGGACCCGGAACCGGCGGAAGGGCCGCAGCAGGAGCCGTCTTCAGGGATGCTTCGACTTCTTCAATCGCCGCCGTGTACATTTTCATGCAGGCTTCGATATGATCCGGCTGAATGTTTTCTTCCTGTTCCTGCATCCAGCAATCAAAGCCAGCCTGTGCCTTGGCAGCAGCGGCAGGTGCCTTGTTGGCGCCACCAGCGGTCAAAGCAGCCAGCAGACGGTCACGGGCACCGGTCAGAACCGGTATGCGATCGGCAGGCAGGTCACGACCGGAAATTTCCTGCGGTCCGACATCACCACCACCGGCAACAGCCAGCGCTTTTTCCAGGAAGAAAGTGGTGTCGTTCCAGTCCTGCTCGTCATATTCAGCCTGTGCCAGACCGACATATTCGGCCTGCAGGGCTTTGGCAAAGTCGCTGCCGTTATTCGGTGCATTACGCGCCGATTCAACATCCAGCGTACCGCAGGCAGCCAGTAGGGACGCTGCGGCGCCCGCACAAATAATCTTTATCATGTTCATCTTGAATTCCTCCTCAAAGATGCCTTTGCGTTCAGGCAAGGTCGCCTGCATCAACGATCCCCAGCAGATAAAATGCGCGCCGAGCCTTGTCGACAGACTGAATCTGGTACCACAGTGTAACAGAAATGAACAATGAATTTGGCAATTTGCGTGTATTTCTCCTGACCAATACAACGATGAGATCAACAGAATGAATCGATTGGCCCTGTTCGACTGTGACGGCACTCTGGTCGACAGTCAGTATAGTATTGTTGCGTCAATGCAGCGCGCATTTGCTGAAGCAGGTTTGCCGTTACCTGAGGCAGCCGCTGTCCGTGCTATTGTTGGCCTGCGTCTGGATGAGGCTATCAGTCGCCTGCTGCCGTCTCGGTCAGCGGATGCTATCGCCGGACTTTGTGACAGTTATCGCCGGGCTTACGTTGCCGTACATAAAGACCCTGAGCAGCAGGATGCGCTGTATGAAGGTGTGCCGGACATGCTGGCACAGTTTGAAGAACAGGGATGGGTGCTGGGCGTTGCAACGGGGAAAAGCCGGAGCGGATTGCTGGGCGCACTGAAGCGCTTCAACCTGCGGAGCCGGTTCGTTACGCTGAAGACAGCAGAGGATGGTCCGGGCAAACCGGATCCTTTCATCGTCAGGGAAGCGGTGGCGGAAGCTGGTGCCGCGGCAGAAACCTGCGTTGTCATTGGCGATACCAGCTTTGATATGTTAATGGCTAGAAACGCGGGTACGGGGTCGATCGGGGTGTCGTGGGGATATCACCCGGCGGAAGAGTTAAGCCGGTGCGGTGCGCAGTATATTGCCCGCACGGTCGCCGAACTGCCAATATTGGCTGCACAAGTCTTGAAGGATTGAAGAATGCGTATCGTCAAAATTCTGATCGGTCTGCTGGCTGTACTGGTTATCGCCATCGCCATCGGTGCCATTTACGTTTCGACCATCGATTTCAATCAATACAAGGATCTGATTGCCGAGAAGGTAAAGGAAGCGACTGGCCGGGACCTGGTCATTGGCGGAGACCTTGATCTGCATTTATCACTCGACCCGTCTATTCAGGTTTCCAACGTCAGCTTCCAGAATGCAGCCTGGGGTTCCCGGGCGCAGATGATGAAGGTGGAGCGGTTCGAGGCTCATATCGAACTGCTGCCCTTGCTCAGCAGTCAGGCAAAAATCGACAAGCTGGTGCTGGTTGGGGCTGATATCCTGATCGAATCCGACAAGAACGGCGTCTTCAATTTCCAGTTTGATGATGGTATCGCGGAAACTGCGCCGGTTACGGCGGAAGACTCTTCGGGCGGCATGGCCATTCAGCCGGTCGTCGAACTTGTCCAGATTGAAAACTCAAAGCTTGTCTACAAGGACGGCAAGACCGGCGTTGCCCAGTCGATTGTCATCGACAAGTTGCTGACCAGTGCTGACGGCTTCAATGCACCGATGAAAATGGAGCTGGCCGGAAACTACAATGAGAATGCATTTGAAGCCGAAGGAACACTGGGATCAGTAGAAACGGCACTTGCCGGCGATCCCTATCCTGTTCTGCTGACGGCGAAGGCCGGTGGTGCCGAGGTTTCCATCGAAGGACAGATTCAGCGTCCCAAGGAAGGGGCGGGCATCGATCTCAAACTTTCCGTCTCGATCCCCGACACATCGACCCTTTCTGAACTTGCGGGATCTCCGGTGCCGAAGCTGGGACCGATTACGGTTACCGGACGTCTCTCGGACCCGGCACCCCAGACATTCGAGATCAAGGATCTCGCAGTGAATATTGCGGAAAGCGACGCTTCCGGTCTGGTGCGTGTTCGCCTTGGTGGCCCGCGTCCTGCCATTACGGTTGATCTGAGTTCAGAGCAGTTCCGTCTTGAAGATGTCACACCACCATCTGACGGCGAGGCAAAGGAAGAAGCGCCGGCCAATACGACCGGAAAAGTCTTCCCGTCTGATCCGCTGGCGCTGGATGGTCTGAAAGCAGCGGATGCTGCAATCAACTACCGTGCCAAGCAGCTTGTTGCTCAGGGTGGTTATGTTCTGCACGAAGTCGTCGTCAAGCTGGCGCTGGATAATGGCCGGCTGACAATCAAGCCGATTGCTGCTGATTTCGGTGGTACGGGAATCAATGGTGATCTGCTGCTGGATGCCCGTCAGGCAACCCCGGCCCTGCAGACAAGCTTCGATATGAAGGGCGTGAACCTTGGCAAAGCAGTCAAGGAAGCGACCGGAACCGAGCATATCAGCGGATTGCTGGATATCTCGGTCTCTGTTTCCGGCTCCGGGAAGTCGGTGGCGGCGATTATGGCGTCGCTGAATGGCCGCAGCCTGATCAGCATGGGTGAGGGGCGGATCAACAATGATTATCTGCCGTTCCTGACATCGAATGTCTTCTCTGCCGCAATGCCCTGGGTCGACAAGTCGGACCAGCTGCAGGTCAATTGCCTGATTTCCCGGTTTGATATCCAGAACGGTGTCGCGACCAGCAATGCACTGGTGTTCGATACGGCGGGGCTGGGGGTGATCGGTTCCGGTAATGTCAATCTTGGCAGTGAAGTGCTGGATATGCGGGTTTCCTCAGCTTCAAAGAACACCAGTGTCGCCAGCCTGGCATCACTGGTTGACCTTGACGTAAACGGAACCCTGGCAGAGCCCGGATGGGCTGTTTTGCCAAGCCCGCTCAATGCACTGCTCGGCAAGGGACAGCCGGATCAGGACAATGATTGCTACCGGAAATTCAAGGCGGGTACGAAAAGTCTGCTTGGTCAGATTCCCGGTGTTGATGGCGCCGTTAAGGGCGCTGCCGATGCTCTCAAGGGTGTTACCGATGGCCTGACGGGTGGCGGCTCTTCCGGTGGAGGAAGCAACGCGCCGGCGGTCAAGGATGCCGTCGAAGGTGTTGGCAACAAGCTGAAGGGCCTTTTCGGTAACTGATCTTGAAGCGTTTCTATAAGAATGTGGCCGCTGTCCAACGGGACGGCGGCCACCAGATCGAACTGGACGGCAAGGTCGTGCGCACACCGTTGCGCAAGGTTCTTGCTGTGCCTTCTGCTGCCCTCGGGCAGGCGATTGCCGATGAATGGGCATCGCAGGAGGAGACGATCAAACCGCATTCCATGCCGATGATGCAGCTGGCAGCGACTGCCCTTGACCGTATTGCGGAAGAACGGGCCTCGGTTGCCAGTCAGATTGCCGCTTATGCAGGCAGTGATCTGGTCTGTTATCGGGCGGATCAGCCGCTTGATCTGACAGTGCGGCAGAACGAAACCTGGCAGCCGCTGATTGACTGGGCGAAATCCCGGTATGGAACTGGTCTTGTGGTGACGACGGGAATCACCGCTGTCGCCCAGCCTGATGAGGCGTTGGCTGCATTTGCCGATGCGGTGAATGCTCATGATGATTTCACCATGGCGGCCCTGTCGACGGTGACGGCGCTTACCGGCTCTCTGGTGATCTCTCTGGCCCTGTCAGAAGGCTACCTGAACGGTGAACAGGCATTTGAGGCGGCGGTACTGGATGAGACCTTCCAGATTGAGCGCTGGGGACTTGATTACGAAGCAGAAGACCGCCGGATATCGATCAATGCTGAAATCATGGCGGCAGAACGTTTTCTGCAGCTCTACCGGGCTGACTGACGGCCTTTCCGCACAATCAGAAATATTCCGATGAACACGCAGGCTGCACCGGCGCCGTGATAAAGCTGGGGATGTTCCCGCAGGACAATCAGGGCGGCGATGCTGGAGAAGACCGGGAACAGGTAAAAGAATGCCCCCGCCGTGTTCGGGCCAACATAGCCGACGGCTGCATTCCACATGAAGTAGCAGGCCAGCGACGCAAAAATCGATACATAGGCGACAGCCCAGATCGTCGTGCTGTCAAAAGTAACGGGGGAACCGGAAGCGGTTTCCCACAGATAGGCGGGTAGCAGGAACAGGCTGCCGAGCCAGAAGGTCACCAGCACGAAGGCATGAGGTGAGACGCCGGACGGCTTGCGACGCAACATCGAGGAATAGATTGCCCATGATGCAGCGGCAATCAGCGCAAGAAAGTCCCCGGCGTGAAATTCCAGTTCCAGCAACCGGGCAAGTTCTCCCCGGGTGATCAGCACACCAACACCGACAAGGGATACCAGCGCACCAATCCATTGTCGGGGGCGCACAGGTTCCTGAAAGCCGAACCGGCTGATCAGCAGAATGATGGCCGGGGTCGCACAGATCATCATGACCGTGTTGATGACGGATGTGGTCTGCAGGGCGCTGTAGACGAAGGTGTTGTAACAGGCGATACCGAAGAAGGAGAGGACAGCGACGACGCGCCAGTTGGCGGCAATCAGATGCCGCTGGCGCCACAGGGTGATGCCGGCAAACGGGGTCAGTAGCAATGCGGCGATGGTCCAGCGCCACCAGGCCAGTCCGACCGGCGGCAGGTGATCGGCCAGTCCGCGACCAATCAGCGAGTTTCCGGCCCACAGAATATTGGTCATGATCAGCAGCGCGTAGGGGAACAGGGTTCCGATGACACTGCCCTCGCGCCGGATTGTCATGTCAGCTGTCTTTGTTGGCCGGATGGTCGGTACGGTGGCGCATGATCAGGGGCAGTTGCGTCATGCTGAAGACGATGGTGATCGGCATGATCCCCCAGACCTTGAAAGCGACCCAGAAATCAGTGGTCTGGGTACGCCAGACCACTTCATTGATGATGGCAAGTACGACGAAGAAACCGGCCCATCGCCAGGTCAGGACCCGCCAGATATTTTCAGGAAGCTGGAACGCGCTTTCAAACAGAAGCTTCAGCCAGTTGCGTCCCAGCAGCAGCCCGGTGGCCAGTGCCCCGGCAAACAGCAGATTGACGATCGTCGGTTTCAGCTTGATGAAATAGTCATCTTCAAAATAAAGGGTCAGCCCGCCAAACAGCAGAATGAAGGCCCCGCCCACCAGTGGCATGATCGGGGTGCGTTTCAGCACAATCCTCGATACGACCAGTGAGATCAGGGTTGTGGTGACGAGCACGGCTGTTCCGGCAAAGATGCCGTACATCGAGTTGACGACGAAAAACAGCAGCAGGGGGCCCATTTCCAGGCCCAGTTTTATGAGTTGCTGTTTTTCAGAAGGCTTTTTTGAATCATCGGACATGGGGGCTGTATAGCGGGCTGTTTCAACGCTGAAAAGGTTTCTGCGTCAGGTGGATGAAAAGCGGAGAATGTTCAGTGAACCTTCTGACAGGTTCCGGCTCTCCGGGGGTGGTCAGAATAGCCGATACCTATGGCTGTCACTTGTCAGTCCATGAAAATTCCGCGATACCGTTCGCAAGCGAACTCATCGCCGGTTTCGGGAATCACGAGGATTATCATGCAGACCATCATACAGCGGCTCGAGGAAAAGCGGGCTTCAGCACGGGCAGGGGGTGGAGAACGCCGTGTTGCCTCCCAACACGCAAAGGGCAAGCTGACGGCGCGTGAGCGAATCGATCTGTTCCTTGACGAAGACAGTTTTGAAGAATGGGACATGTTCGTCGAGCATCGCAGTACCGACTTCGGTATGGCAGATAACCGGGTTTCCGGTGACGGCGTGGTCACGGGGCACGGGACGGTCAACGGACGAACCGTTTTTGTTTTTTCTCAGGACTTCACCGTTTTCGGCGGCTCCCTGAGCGAGGCGCATGCTGAGAAGATCTGCAAGATCATGGATCAGGCCATGAAAGTCGGTGCGCCGGTGATCGGGCTGAATGATTCCGGTGGTGCACGTATTCAGGAGGGGGTGGCGTCGCTGGCAGGCTATGCGGAGGTGTTTCAGCGCAACGTGATGGCATCTGGTGTGGTGCCGCAGATTTCGATGATCATGGGCCCCTGTGCCGGCGGGGCGGTTTATTCCCCGGCAATGACGGATTTCATCTTTATGGTGAAAGATACTTCCTACATGTTCGTGACGGGGCCGGATGTGGTCAAAACGGTCACTCATGAGGAAGTCACGCATGAGGAACTGGGTGGCGCGATGACCCATAGCGGTCGGTCCGGTGTGGCACATGCAGCCTTTGAAAATGATGTTGAGGCGCTGTTGAATCTGCGCCGGTTTGTTGACTTCCTGCCGTCGAACAACCGCGAAAAACCGCCGGTCTGGGAAACCGCCGATCCGTCCGAGCGGCCTGAACTGGCGCTGGACAGTCTGGTCCCCGACAATCCGAACAAACCCTACGACATGAAGGAACTGATCCTGAAGATGGTCGATGAGGGGGATTTCTTTGAAATTCAGCCGGACTACGCAGGGAATATTCTGACCGGTTTTGCGCGGATGGAAGGTTCGACCGTCGGGATTGTGGCCAATCAGCCGATGGTGCTGGCAGGCTGCCTCGATATCGCTTCCTCGCTGAAGGCGGCTCGGTTTGTCCGCTTCTGCGATTGTTTCAATATACCGATTGTGACGCTGGTCGATGTGCCGGGCTTTCTGCCGGGAACCTCGCAGGAATATAACGGCATCATCAAGCACGGGGCGAAGCTGCTCTATGCCTACGCTGAATGCACCGTGCCGAAGGTTACACTGATTACCCGCAAAGCCTATGGCGGAGCCTACGACGTTATGGCGTCGAAACATCTGCGGGGCGATGTCAATTATGCCTGGCCCACGGCCGAAATTGCCGTGATGGGGCCAAAGGGGGCGGTGGAGATTATCTTCCGCGAAGATATTGGCGATGCAGAAAAGATTGCCGAGCGTGAGGCAGAATATCGCGACAAGTTCGCAAACCCCTTCATCGCTGGCCAGAAAGGCTATATCGACGATGTCATTCTGCCCCGGAATACCAGACGGCGTGTCTGCCGGGCGCTGGCAATGTTGCGTAACAAGAAGATTGAGAATCCGTGGCGCAAGCACGGCAATATCCCGCTTTGATGCCCCGGAGGAGTAAGTGAATGTTTAAGAAAATTCTGATCGCAAACCGGGGTGAAATTGCCTGTCGGGTGATGCGCACTGCGCAACGTATGGGTATCAGCACGGTTGCCGTTCATTCGGAAGCCGATGCCCTGGCACCGCATGTCCAGATGGCAGATGAGGCCGTTCTTATCGGCCCGCCTCCGTCGTCGGAAAGTTATCTGCTGATCGACCGGATCATTGATGCCTGTAAGGCCACAGGTGCAGAAGCGGTACATCCGGGATACGGATTCCTGTCCGAGAACCCGGCATTCTGTCAGGCACTGGCCGAGGCGGGCATTGCCTTCATCGGTCCGGATGTCCCGGCGATCAAGGCAATGGGCGACAAGATTGAGTCGAAAAAACTGGCTGCTGAAGCTGGTGTCTCAACGGTTCCAGGTCATATCGACGTTATTAAGACTGCCGAAGAAGCAGTTGGAATTGCAGAACAAATCGGCTTTCCTGTTATGATCAAGGCTTCTGCCGGCGGCGGTGGTAAAGGCATGCGGGTGGCCTGGAAAGCCGATGAGGTTATTGACGGATTCAAGTCTGCTGCCAGCGAAGCCAAGTCCTCGTTTGGCGATGACCGCATCTTCATCGAGAAATACATTGTCGAGCCGCGGCATATTGAAATTCAGGTGCTGTCTGACGGTCAGGGAACGACCCTGCATCTGTGCGAACGTGAATGTTCGATTCAGCGCCGTCATCAGAAAGTTATCGAAGAAGCACCGTCCCCGTTCCTTGACGAAGCGACCCGCGAAAAGATGGGCGCCGAGGCCATTGCGCTGGCGGATGCGGTTCAGTACCGGTCTGCCGGAACCGTCGAGTTCATCGTCGACAAGGACCGGAATTTCTACTTCCTTGAGATGAATACACGTCTGCAGGTCGAGCATCCGGTGACAGAACTGATTACCGGTGTCGATCTGGTTGAGCAGATGATCCGTGTCGCCTATGGCGAGAAGCTGTCGCTGACGCAGAAGGATATCCGGATCAACGGATGGGCGCTGGAATCGCGGGTTTATGCAGAAGATGCCCGCCGGGGCTTCCTGCCGTCAATCGGTCGCCTGTCACGTTATCGCCCGCCGGTCGGCATGGAGCATGTCCGGGTCGATGACGGCGTTGCCGAAGGCTCGGAAGTTTCGATGTTCTATGATCCGATGATCGCGAAACTGTGCAGCTGGGGAGAGACCCGCAACGAGGCGATTGATCGCATGCGGGCGGCGCTGGACGGTTTCGTCATTCGCGGCGTCAGTCACAACATGGACTTTCTTGCGGCGCTGGTTGGTCATCCCCGGTTTGTCGAAGGCCGTCTGACAACCAACTTCATCGCGGAGGAGTATCCCGACGGTTTTCAGGGGCGTGACCTGACTGCAGAAGAAAGCGGTGTTTTGTTTGCCGTTGCCGGGTTTATCCATAAATCCCGGAATGACCGGAATGCTTCCATTTCCGGGCAGGTGCCCCGGCATGAGCGGGGGCATCGACAGGATTGGGTGATCCTGATGGATGGAGCGCCAAATGCCGCTCATATCGCAGGCTCAGAAGCCGCCACGCTGATTACGATCGGGAATGACACCTGGACGGTCGAGAGTGACTGGAAAATTGGTGATCTGCTGTTCAGTGGCCGGATTAATGGCAAGCCGGTTCATGTGCAGATCGACATCGAAGGGGTCGGCTACAAGCTGACCTATGCCGGCGCTGCTTTCTCGGCGCTGGTACTGTCTCCGAAAGCGGCTGAGCTTTATGAGCTGATGCCGGAGAAAGTGGTGGCAGACATGTCGAAAATGGTGCTCTCACCAATGCCGGGATTGCTGTCATCTCTTGCGGTCGAAGAAGGTGAGACCGTTGAATCGGGTCAGATTCTCTGTGTCATTGAAGCAATGAAGATGGAAAATGTGATCCGTTCGTCCGTTGATGGCGTTGTGTCAAAGGTCAACGCTGCTGCGGGAGACAGTCTGGCTGTCGATCAGGTGATTATCGAGTTTGAATAAACCGGTTCTGTCATGAGCGCCATTGACTGGACTGCGACAGCCGCGGGCTTCGCCGTTGGTGCCGGGCTGATTATCGCTATCGGTGCGCAGAACGCTCATGTCATCCGGGCCGGATTACGCCGCCGTAACCTGTTTGCAGTCGCCACGATCTGCATTCTGTGCGATGTGGTGCTGATTGCAGCCGGGGCCGGTGGTCTTGGCGCCTTCATAGCAGTCCGGCCGTGGCTGAGCAGCGCTGCAGCCTGGGGCGGCGCGGCTTTTCTGCTGGTTTATGGTGCGATGGCTGTCCGTGCGCTTCTGAACCCGCCGGATTTCAACTGGGATGCCTCGGAGGATACGGGACACGGGCTGGCAGCAGCCATTGCCACGACCTTGTCGGTCTCGCTGCTGAATCCGCATGTTTATCTGGATACGGTTGTGCTTCTCGGGGGGATTGCCGCCCAGTATGAAACGACATCCCGCCTGTGGTTTGCAGCGGGAGCCATGCTGGCATCGGTTATCTGGTTCTATGCCATTGGCTATGGCGCTTTTCTGGCGGCCCCGATGATGCGCACACGCATGGCACAGCGGTTGCTGGACGGGCTGGTGGCACTGATCATGTTTACGGTTGCTGGATGGCTGATTGCAGGGGAACTGGCCTGATGTCCGGGATACGTGCTGTTCAGGTTCGGATTGAGGGCAGGGTGCAGGGTGTAGGATATCGCTGGTGGCTTGCTACAGAAGCCGAGCAGCGGAAACTGGTGGGATGGGTACGCAATAGGGCTGACGGTAGCGTAGAGGCGCTTGTACAGGGTCCAGGCGACAGAATCGACGATCTGATCGCGCATTGCTTCAAGGGGCCGTTAATGGCCCGTGTTATGGATATTGCCGTAACGGAGCAGGCGACTGATCCGGCGCTGGAGGGCTTTCAGCGCCTACCGACAGTGTGATTTCAGCCTTTTGAAATTTCGACCCGGTTCCGGCCTGTTTCTTTCGCCTGATAGAGCGCCTTGTCCGCCAGTTCAATTGTCTCATTCAGATCAATATCAGGGGATGTCGGAGCGGCCCCGAATGAGGCGGTTACACTGATCGGGTCGGCTTCACCAATATCCACCGAGATCTCTGCCAGTGCGGTACGAACCCGTTCCAGAACGATATCCGCCTGTACCAGATCAGCATTCGGCAGGCAGATCAGGAATTCCTCACCGCCATACCGGAAAACATGGTCGAAGGGGCGAACGTTCTGGCTGAACACTTCTGCCGCCATTTGCAGCACGCGATCACCGGCTGCGTGGCCGTGATCGTCATTGATGGCCTTGAAGTGATCAAGATCGGCGAGGGCGATGGTGCAGGGCAGGCCAGTCCGCAGACTCCGTTCCCGCTCACGCTCCAGTTCCCGGCGCATTGCCGTGCGGTTATACAGACCGGTCAGCGTATCGAGTTCGCTGGCAGCAGCCCCGAAGGCTTTCTCAAGTCGTCGGGCTGAAACATGAAACTGCTGCAGCTGGTCGCCGAATGCAGCCAGTTCGTAGGCGCCGACCTCCTGACCGGCCTCAATACGCCGGGCAAGATCCCGTCCGGTCGTTCGGGCGTCCTGATGCAACTGCACGAGGGCATGAAAGGCGGGCTGGTCGAGCAGGGGGGATGAGCTGTTATGGCTTATCCACCGGCTGAAACTGTCGGTTCCTTCTGCCGAATCATTCAGATCGCCGCTGTCAAAGCCAGATCCTGCAATCGCGGCCCGGAACCAGTCCAGTGTCCAGGCCATGTGCTCATTGATTGCCGTATCAAGGGCGACGAGGAGATCCCCGGCATAATCATTTGTCATTCAATTGTTCCGGGGCGGGAGGGTAAAGGATGCTCAGACACCGTCGAGGTCAGGGCTGTAGATGATGACGCGGTTGTCATCGTGATGACTGGCAGCGTAGAGGGCCTTGGCAACACGGGCGAGTGTTGTCTCAATCGATGCTTCGTCATCCAGTCCGGCTACACCAACGGAGATCGTGAGGGTTCGCAGGGCACCGCTGTCAAATTCCATCAGGTTTCCGGCGATCTGAACCCGCAGCCGGTCGAAGACGCTGCTGGCATCCGCTGGCTGCGCACCCGGCAGACAAAACAGGAAGCGGTCTTCCATCAGGCGGGTCAGCATGTCGTAGGGACGCAGGCTTTTGGCAAAGACCAGCGACATGCTCTGCATTGCCTCATCGGCGCTGGGAGTGCCGCAATCCTCGACCAGCTCCTGATAATCATCAATCTGGGCAAGGGCGACAACGCAGGGGACTTTTGTCCGGCGGGCACGGTCGCGTTCAATTTGTAGCTGGGCAATCATGCCCTCTGGCCGGTGAACTCCGGTGGCCGGGTCAAGATGGGCGAACTGCCGTTCGATGCCCTGTTCCATCCGCCGGATATTGCGCCGGAATTCTGCAATGGCTTTCTGAAACCGCTCGAATTCGCCGGGGCTGACCAGCTGACCATCGCGGGTCAGGGCTTCCAGCCGGCTGGCTTCCGAGCGAATCACGCGATGAATGTTGCCAATCGGTTTGAACAGGGGATTTTGCGTAAACAGGCTATCCGCGTTGCTGTAGTACCAGCGTCCGAAAGGGCTGTGCAGATAGGCGTCTTCCGACAACTCGCGCAAATTGACGCGGGTACGGCAAAGCATGGCCCTGAACAGTTCCTGCAGCCAGCTTTCCTCATCCTCGACGGCCCGTTCTAACTGCTCCAGACTGGCATGAACTTCAGCAGCGCGGGACAGATTTTCTGCCCGGGCATCTGCGATGATCGGTGCCTTTATGGCAGGCTTATCCTGTTGATCCTGATGCTTCAGCTGAGTCGGCACGGAAAGCGTGATCATTTCGTCTTGGCCAGACATGCAGTCATCCATTGTTTGTCACCGTGCCAGTGTACGGTGGTTTTATCCGGCCCGCCAAGCCTGAAGGGGGCTGCTCCCCGGACGACCTGGCTCAGATATCAAAAGGATCAGGTTCCTGCATGACAGACCGGAAGGGTTTTCCGAAGACGGCGGGAAAAGTCTCCATCAGGGCATTATCAAGGTCGGTTACTGTCGCAGTGACGCCAAGGTCGAGCAGGGAGGTCACGCCATGCTGGCTGATACCGCAGGGCACGATGCCATCGAAATGATCGAGTTCGGGGTCGACGTTGATCGAAATTCCGTGATAGCTGACCCATTTGCGCAGCCGCACGCCAATGGCTGCGATCTTTGCTTCCCGGCCATGACCCTGGTCGACCCAGATTCCAACCCGGCCCTCCCGGCGTTCGCCAGTTATATTGAAGGTCCAGAGTGTCTGGATAACCCAGTCTTCCAGTGCATGAACAAAGGCCCGTACATCACGGCCACGCTGCCCGAGGTTCAGCATGACATAGGCAATGCGCTGGCCGGGGCCGTGATAGGTGTACTGCCCGCCACGCCCGGACTGAAAAACCGGGAATCGTTCCGGGTCTTTCAGGTCAGTGGGGTCGGCGCTGGATCCTGCGGTATAGATCGCCGGATGTTCCAATAACCAGATGCCTTCCCGGGCTTCATTCCGGTGAATCGCGGCAACGCGATCCTCCATGAAACGGACGGCGTCGGGGTAGGCGACGGGGGTGTCGGAAAAAATCCATTCGGGTTCGGTGTCGAGTGTTCTTGTCACGGGGTATCCGATTTGCTAATCACTGCGCCCACCAATCTAGTGCGGTCGTGGCGGAATTGGTAGACGCGCAGCGTTGAGGTCGCTGTCCGGTAACACGGGTGGAAGTTCGAGTCTTCTCGACCGCACCAGATTGGATAAAAAAGGTCCGGATTTCCGGGCTTTTTTTGGTTTTGGCCAATGTTGATGCAGCAAAACCACTGGGAGATTTGTTATGAGCGACCCGCTTCAGACTCCCGTAAATCCTACAGAAACAGAAGATTTGGTGGATGCTGCTGCATTCGGACTGAGCGACGAATTTGTTCGTAAAGTTGAAGATGCGCTGGAAGAAGGCGTCATTGACGAGATTTCTCCGCAAATTTTTGACCTGCATTATTCCGACCTTGCGGATTTGCTTGAACGTCTGTCGGTAGACGATCGTCTGCAGCTTGTCGATGGTATCAAGTCGGAAATGGACCCGTTTGTCCTGACCGAACTGGACGAACGGGTTCGCGACTCCATCCTTGATGAGTGGGAAAACCACGAAATCGCTGCGGCGATGTCGGAACTGGACACTGATGACGCGCTTTATCTCATCGAAGACCTTGATGAGGATGAGCAGCGCGAGGTGCTCGACTCGGTTTCGATGGAGGACCGGCTTGATATTGAGCGGGCACTTGCTTTCCCTGAGCATTCCGCCGGGCGTCTCATGCAGCATGATTATGTTGCAGTGTCATCGACATGGACGGTCGGTCAGGTGATCGACTTTGCCCGTAACAGCTCTGATCTGCCTGACGACTTTTATGACGTTTTCATCCTTGATCCGGATGAGCGGCCGATTGGCACAATTCCCCTGAGCCGGATGCTGCGGACAGTTCGCCAGATCGACCTGACCGAGATCATGGAGAAAGATATCAACACCATCGCAGCCGACCTCGATCAGGAGGAGGTTGCCTTTATCTTCCGTCAGCAGGATCTGACATCCGCCCCGGTGGTGGATGAAAACGGCGCGATGGTGGGGGTTATTCACATTGATGACGTGGTCGACGTTATTGATGAGGAAGCCGAAGAAGATCTGATGCGCCTTGGTGGTGTGGCCGAGGATGATTTGTATCACGCGGTTATCGACACCACGAAATCCCGTTTCACCTGGCTGCTGGTCAATCTGGGTACGGCAATTCTTGCCTCGATGGTGATTGGCATGTTCGACGCGACGATTGAACAGATCGTGGCGCTGGCTGTCCTGATGCCCATCGTCGCCTCGATGGGCGGCAATGCGGGCACCCAGACCCTGACGGTGGCGGTGAGGGCGCTGGCAACCCGTGAACTGACATCGACAAATGCCATGCGGATTGTCGGCAAGGAAGTTCTGGTCGGCGGTATCAACGGAATCCTGTTCGCCATCCTGACCGGTATCATTGCCTGGTTCTGGTTCAGCAGCCTGCCGCTGGCCCTGATCATCGGTATTGCGATGATCATGAATATGCTGATTGCGGGGTTGTTCGGTGTCGGTATTCCGGTTGTTCTGGAACGCCTCAAAATCGACCCGGCAATTGCATCGAGTGTTTTCCTGACCACGGTCACGGATGTTCTCGGTTTTTTCAGCTTTCTCGGGATGGCTGCCTTTTTCCTGCTTTAAACGGCTGATATTCAGCCTTTTCTGCGCAAAATCATTGCTTGTTGCGGCCTTCACCTGAACACTCATGAAAAAGAAGTCAGGGAGGAGGGAAGTATGGAAAACGAAGATCAGCACAAACCTTCAGATCCGGACGCCTTTGCATCGGATGTTCTGGCTATGGCGCAGGAACTGGCGCTGGAGATTGCGGATGTCGCCGGCAATGTTGATGCGGTCACCCGGTTCGTTGCGCATCAGGCCGAATTGTTCGCAGAACTGACAAGCCTTGCACAGTCAATGGCGGAAAGTGTGCAGACGATTGCTGATGCCGGTGATCAGTCAAATGAGGTTACCCGCAATGTCGGTGCCGAAATGACGCAATCCCGGCAGACTGTTGATACCGCGATCAACAGTATCGCAGAACTTGTCGGATCGGTTAGCGGTATCGAGGAACGTCTCGCCGGGCTGGAAGCCTCACTGTCGGGCGTGGCGAGGATTTCCCGTGATATTCAGGGCATCGCCAGCCAGACCAACCTTCTTGCCCTCAATGCAACCATCGAGGCCGCCCGGGCCGGCGACGCCGGCAAAGGCTTTGCCGTGGTTGCGGGCGAAGTGAAAACGCTTGCCGGCCAGACAGCTCAGGCAACCGGCAGCATTGATGAGACGGTGAAGGGTCTGTCGGATAACATTACCCATCTGATGGACAGCTCAAGCGGGGCTGTCGGGCTGGCTGGTGACGTTTCAAATGGCGTTACGGTTATCAACTCGACAGTTGGCGGTTTTGACAATGCCATCCGCGGGCTGAGCGAGAAGGCAGCCGAGATTTCAGGTCATGCGGCAACGTCTTTGCAACAATGTCAGGCGTTTGAGCAGCGGATTCATGATGTCAGCAGTGGTGTGCAGCAGGCCAGTATTGACCTGCAGTCGGCGGATCAGCGCCTCGGCTCGTTGCTGGCCCGCAACGAGGACTTGATTGGTCTGATTGCCAACAGTGGCTTTCGGACAGCGGATACGAAGTTCATTGAGGCGGTTCAGGCTGGTGCGGCAGAACTCGCGGAAGCGTTCGAGGCTGCTGTTGAGGCGGGGCGGATTTCGATCGGGGACCTGTTCAGTGAAGACTATGTCGCCATTCCGGATACCGACCCTCTGCAGCAGATGACACCGTTCGTAGCATTAACAGATGAAATCTGCCCTGATGTGCAGGAACGTCTGCTGGGGCTTGATGAGAAGGTCGTGTTTTGCGCAGCGGTAGACCGCAACGGCTTTCTGCCGACCCATAACATCAAATTCTCCCAGCCGCAGGGCAGTGATCCGGTCTGGAACAATGCGAACAGCCGGAACCGCCGGTTGTTTAACGACCGGACAGGCCTTGCCGCCGGCCAGAACCAGAAACCATTTCTGTTACAGACCTATCGCCGGGATATGGGGGGAGGAGAGTTTGTGCTGATGAAAGACCTCTCGGCACCGATACTGGTTCAGGGTCGGCACTGGGGTGGCCTGCGGATGGGATACCGGATTTAAGCCGGATGCCTGCATCTTGAAGCACCGTGCAGTCAGCTGTTGCTGTCCGGGCAGATACGGAACCGGAAACCGAACAGATCGACATGCAGGGACCCCGGCTCGCTGTCTTCAAATGCGCGCAGGCGCCGGGCGAGCTCTCCCGCGTCAACGTCGCGGGGCAATATCCGCATCCGGTCCAGATCGGACAGTTTCCATACATGCCCGGACCAGACTTCACCATTTGGATTCAAGGCATAATCCAAATTGGAAAGTTTGACCTCTAAGTCATTAAAAAGAAAAACAAGATTCTTGTATCCGGTCAGGGCGTAGTCGGTGCGTGTTCCGCCCGGCGGCATGGCTTCCCGACGGACTGATATGATGGGCCCGCTATCGACCTCCGGTGCCATGAAGTGGGCTGTTGCACCAAATTCGGTGGCACCGTCATAGGCGGCAAAGGCGGCGATCTGGTTACCGGGATATTCCGGGGGGCCCGGATGGAAGTTGATGGCACCGCGATCACAGAGAGCCAGCAGACGGGCAGGAACAATGATGCCGGTTGAAAAGGCAATCAGGCGGCGACGGGTTGCCGGTTGCTGGAAAGCAGCTTCGAGGGACGGCAGGTCTGAGGCTGTCGAGATCAGAAGGTCCGGGTTCAGATCTGACAACCGGGCCGAGAGGACCGGTGTTTCCTCCGGTCCGGTCAGCAGGATCAGGCGGTCAGTCATTACCGGCCTTCAGGTCAGGCTTCCTCGTCACCGTCCGTTGCCCGGACTTTGACATAGCTACCCGGTGCATCCTCAATAACCTTCAGCTTGCCATCACCCGGGGTGCGGGCGTTGACCTGTCCTCCGGCAAATTTGCCAACCCATTCATTCCAGTCATTCCACCATGATCCTTCATGCTGGGTTGCGCCCTTGAACCAGGTATCGGGTGACTTGGCTTTCCGGTTGTTTGTCCAGTAACCATACTTGTTGGCAGCCGGCGGATTGACGATTCCGGCGATATGGCCTGAACCGGCGAGGACAAACCGGGTTGGCCCCTTGTACAGCTGGGTTGCGGCGTAGGTCGACTTCCAGGGGGCGATATGGTCCTCGCGGGTCGAGATGATATAAGCCGGGAGATCGATACTGGTCAGGTCGATCGGCACGCCGCAAAGCTCGATGCCACCGGGTTCAACCAGCTTGTTCTCCTGATACATCCGCCGCAGGTAAAAACTGTGCATGGCGGCAGGCATCCGGGTGGAATCGGAATTCCAGTACAGCAGGTCGAAGGGGAAGGGTTCCTTGCCGAGCAGGTAGTTGTTCACCACGAATGACCAGATCAGGTCATTGGCACGCAACATGTTGAAGGTTGTCGCCATTTCCGAGCCTTCAAGGAAGCCGCGTTCACCCATCTTTTTCTCAAGATGGGCCAACTGGGTTTCATCAATAAAGACGCCCAGTTCGCCAGCTTCAGAGAAATCCACCATGGTGGTGAAGAAGGTCGCCGAGGCAACGCGGTCGATCTTCTTTGTTTTCATGTAGGACAGGGCAGAGGCCAGCAGGGTTCCGCCGAGGCAGTAGCCGATAACATTGATCTTCTTGATGCCTGTCGCTTTTTCGACCGCCTCCAGCCCGGCTATCGGGCCTTCCAGCATGTAGTCCTCAAACGACTTGTCGCGCAGTGAGCCATCCGGATTCACCCAGGAGACCACAAATACTGTATGGCCTTCATCGACGGCCCATTTGATGAAGCTGTTCTTTTCCCGCAAATCAAGAATGTAGAACTTGTTGATCCAGGGCGGAATGATCATCAGCGGCGTTTTCGCAACCTTTTCAGTGGTCGGCGTATACTGGATCAGCTGCATCAGGTCGTTCTGGAACACCACCTTGCCCGGTGTGACGGCAATATTCTTGCCCACATCAAACGCATCCTGATCGGTCATCCTGATCCGCAGCTTGCCTTTTCCGTCTTCGAGATCGGAGAGCAGGTTGTTGAGACCGTTGATGAGGTTTTCACCGCCCGATTCGAGGGTCGTACGCAGTACTTCCGGGTTGGTGAGGACAAAATTGGTGGGCGCGAGGGCATCGACGAACTGCCGGGTATAAAAATCGACCTTGGCTGCAGTCTTGTCGTCGAGACCGTCCACGTCGCGGACAACATCCTGTATCCAGCGGGCAGACAGCAGGTAGGATTGTTTGATGTAATCGAAAACCTCGTTCTCGTTCCACATTTCATCGCGGAACCGCCGGTCATCACGGTCAGGCTCAATCAGGTCGCCTGAGCTTTCCCCCATCATCCGCCGGGCAGTGGACTGCCAGAGATCCATATAGTCCTGCCACAGTGACATCTGTGCCTCGACCATTTTCCCCGGATTGCTCATCATCCGGGAGGTCATCTCCATGAAAGCAGATCCGATATTCAGCGGGTCGAGTGCCGTCGGATCAGCGGATCCGGTGTTGCTCTGACGGGCAAGAAATTCGGTGACGATGCGTTGGCTTCTTTCAGCAATGCTCGCCATTGTTGCGGAAATTTCGGCCGGGTCCGGCAGTTCAGTCTGCGTGCCTTTATTCTCAGCCATGGATTTTCCCCGTTTTTTTATTGTAGATAAACGCTACAGGGGGCAAGAGGCAGGTTCAACCATTGCACATAAGGATGTGAACTATCGTGCAACAAAATTGACGTGAGGCTATACGTTTGCCTTCACGTTTTGTAAAACGGTACAGGCTCATTTATGTGTCAGGGCGAATAACGCGCTTTTGGCCGAAGTAAACACAGGTAGCAGACCATGAAACTGGACAACACCGTTGCCCAATATCTTGTAGATCACCCCCGCGCTGGCGGTCGGAATGCCCATAATATCTGGCGAACGGCTGGTTTTGTCGCGGCTGCCTGTTTTACGCTGACAGCCTGTTCGTCAGTGCCTGATGCGGTAAATCCGGTTGAGTGGTACAAGGGAACGACAGAATTTTTCTCCGGTGATGAAGAGACGAAGACAGCTGAAGATGAGAAACCGGCGCTTCCGGGTGAAGACGGAGAATATCCGAATCTGGCTTCAGTTCCGGATAAGCCGAGTGTCTCTTCCGAAGAGCAGCGCAAGAAGCTGAGTCAGGGTCTGGTCGCCGATAACGAGAATGCCCGATATACGGAGAACCCGGCAGCAAGCCGTGATGCACCGCGCCGAGCCCTGAATCCGATACCGCCAAAACCGGTTGCCGCTGCCGAACCGACAGCACCTGCGCCGCCGGCTGCTATCCCAGCCCCACCTGCACCGTCGGCTCCTCCGGCTGCGGCCATCCCGGCACCGCCGGCTCCGCGCCTTCAGGCACCGCTTGCACAGGGTAATTTTCAGCAAAATCAGCAATTTGCAGGGCAAGCATTCGATACTGCTTCAGGTCAGGGGACGCTGGTAATTTCCTCTAACTCGGTTGGCTACGGTTCAGCCCCGACCCTGAATATGGCGCCGTCCGCTGCTGGGAACATTCCTGCTGGTACGCAGCCGCTCGCAGCCTATGTGCCGTCAGGTGCCGGCCAGTCCGTTCATCTGGCGACCATTCAGTTCAACAATGGTTCTGCCAACCTCTCCAGCCGTGATCGGCAGATCCTTTCGCAGGTGGCACAGATTGCTGCAGCCCGTGGCGGCACGCTCCGGGTTGTTGGCCATGCTTCACGGCGCACTCAGGACATGGACCCTTCGCGTCATTCTGACGTGAATGCGAGAATTTCAGCAGCCCGGGCAAGCTCGGTCGCGCAGGCTATCGTTGCTATGGGTGTGGCGCCGCAACGTCTTTATGTCGGTGGTGCCAGCGCCAGTGAGCCGCGCTATCTGGAAGTTATGCCTTCCGGTGAAGCAGGCAACCGGCGGGCAGAGATTTATATCGACCTTTAAGGCGTGCTGGTGCGTTGTCGAGACGCAGGATAATTATTTTCTTTCGCCGACATGGGTCGGCTGTCGATGGATACACACATCATGAATGACGAATTTTACCGTATTCGGCGGCTTCCGCCCTATGTGTTTGCTGAAGTCAACGCAATGAAGGCCAAGGCCCGGGCGCGTGGCGAAGATATTATCGATTTCGGTATGGGAAATCCGGATTTCCCGACACCCCCGCATATCGTTGCCAAGATGACCGAGGCTGCGGCTGACGGCCGGACACACCGTTACTCAAATTCCCGTGGAATTCCCGGCCTGCGCAAGGCGTTGTCTGGTTATTACCAGCGCCGGTTCGGTGTCGATATTGATCCGGAAAGCGAAGCCATCGTGACGCTGGGGTCGAAGGAAGGGCTGGCCAACCTGGCGCAGGCCATCACCAGTCCCGGCGATATTATTCTGGCGCCAAATCCGTCTTATCCGATTCACCAGTTCGGCTTCATCATTGCCGGCGGTTCGGTTCGCAATATTCCGTCGACGCCGGATGATAATTTCCTCGAAGCACTGGAACGGGCGGTTATTCACTCTGTTCCCCGTCCGACGGCTGTGGTGATCAACTTCCCGTCGAACCCGACGGCAGAAGTCGCCACCCTCGATTTTTATCGCGATATCGTCAAATTCTGCCGGGAACAGAAGATCTGGATTCTGTCCGATCTGGCCTATTCGGAAGTCTATTTTGATGACGTTCCGCCGCCGTCTATTCTCGAAGTCCCGGGCGCCAAGGAAATCGCCGTCGAATTCACCTCGCTCAGCAAGACCTATTCCATGCCGGGCTGGCGGATCGGATTCGCTGCAGGGAATGTGCGGCTGATCGCGGCGCTGGCCCGAATCAAGAGCTATCTTGATTACGGTGCCTTTACGCCGATTCAGGTTGCGGCTGCCGCAGCGATGAACGGGCCGCAGGATTGCGTTGATGAGATGCGCAGTCGCTACAAGGCGCGCCGCGATGTCCTGATTTCCGGCCTTGCTTCAGCCGGCTGGGACGTGCCGTCACCGGCCGCAACCATGTTTGCCTGGGCACCGGTGCCGCCGAAATTTGCCCATCTCGGTTCAAACGAGTTTGCAAAACTGCTGTTGAGCGAGGCAAAAGTAGCCGTCGCCCCCGGTATCGGGTTTGGCGAGCATGGTGATAATCACGTCCGGATTGCACTGGTGGAGAATGAACAACGCATTCGCCAGGCGGTTCGGAACATAAAGGCGTTCCTGGGCTCGTCGTCAGCAGAGTCGGCGGAACGCAAGGCTTCCTGAGGATAAAGTATGTCAGATCAACCCTGTAAAGTCGCCGTCGCCGGCCTCGGAACCGTCGGTGCGGAGACCGTCCGGCTGATTGCGGCAAATCAGGATCTGCTGTCGGCGCGTGCCGGCCGCAAGATTGTTGTTACAGCCGTTTCCGCCCGCGACCGTAGCCGGGACAGGGGGATCGACCTTACAGGGGTGACCTGGTTCGACGATGCCTCTGAAATGGCGACGCAGGCTGATGCGGACATTATCGTTGAGGTTATTGGCGGTGAAACGGGCATGGCCCGTGATGTCATTGATAATGCCATTGCAGCAGGACGGTCGGTGGTAACGGCGAACAAGGCATTGCTGGCCCATCACGGAATGGACATTGCGGCGGCGGCAGAAGCCGCAAAATGCAGTCTGGCCTATGAAGCGGCGGTTGCCGGCGGTATTCCGATCATCAAGGCGCTGCGTGAAGGGCTGGCGGCAAACCGTCACAGCCGGGTGACGGGCATTCTGAACGGTACCTGCAATTATATCCTGACGGAAATGCGCGAAACCGGCGCGTTGTTCGATGATGTCCTCGCCGATGCGCAGGCAAAGGGTTATGCCGAACTGGACCCGACATTTGATATCGACGGTATTGATGCCGCGCATAAGCTGGCTCTGCTGGCCAGCCTCGCATTTGGCGTTCGCCTGAATTTTGACGCCGTTCATACGGATGGTATCCGCCATGTATCACCGACCGATATCGCTTTTGCGGAAGAACTCGGCTACCGGATCAAACTGCTGGGAACGGCAAAGCTGACCGACGCAGGGCTGGAGCAGCGGGTTCATCCCTGCATGGTGCCGAAGGAAGCACCGATTGCTCATGTCGAGGATGTCTTCAACGCTGTTGTGGTGGAAGGCGATTTTGTCGGACAGACACTTTATGAAGGTCGTGGCGCAGGTGGCGGCCCGACGGCGTCGGCCATTGTTGCGGATATTGTGGATATTGCGGCGGGCCGCACAACGCCGGCTTTTGGCGCGCCGGTTGACCATCTTCGCGATATCCAGCCGGCTCCCATGGATGAGCATATCTGCAGTTATTACGTTCGCCTGTCGGTGGTGGACAAAGCCGGCGTAGTTGCTGAAATCGCAGCTATTTTGCGCGATATGGAAGTTTCGATTTCCAACCTCATGCAACGCGCCCGTGACCCCGGTGAGCCGGTGCCGCTGGTGCTGACCACCCATGAAACACGGGAAGCAGCAATGGTTGAGGCGATGCGCCGCATCAGTGCTCTGGACGTTTGTGTGGAAGAACCACGCATGATTCGTATTGAAACCCTGTAATTGAGTCTACAATCGTGGCCGAGTCGTCAATTGGCCGCCGTCTGTTAAGGAAATGTCATGACTACAAAGATGGATCGTAATCTCGCTCTTGAAGTGGTGCGGGTTACTGAAGCTGCTGCGCTTGCCGCATCGAAACTGATGGGTCGGGGAGACGAGAAGGCTGCCGATCAGGCTGCGGTGGACGCTATGCGTTCGGCGCTCAACGGACTGCAGATCGACGGCACCGTCGTTATCGGTGAGGGCGAGCGCGATGAAGCGCCGATGCTGTATATCGGTGAGAAGGTCGGTGCCGGTGGCCCGAAAATCGATATCGCGCTGGACCCGCTGGAAGGCACGACCATTACGGCCAAAGGTGGCGCGAATGCGCTGGCTGTGATTGCCATGGCGGAAGAGGGTGGGTTCCTCAATTCACCGGATACCTATATGGACAAGATCGCCGTTGGCGGTGGTCTGCCGGATGGCATTGTCGATCTCGACGAAGATATCGCCGTGAATGTCAAAAATCTGGCGAAAGCCAAGAAAATGGACATTTCGGATTTGGTGGTCTGTGTTCTGGACCGTCCCCGGCATGAAGAATATATTCGCAAGATCCGTGAAGCAGGTGCCCGCATCAGCCTGATTACCGATGGTGATGTCGCGGGCGTTATCGCCACAGCGACGCCAAGCACCGGTATTGATCTTTATGTCGGTACCGGCGGCGCACCGGAAGGTGTTCTGGCAGCGGCTGCCTTGCGCTGCATTGGTGGTCAGATGCAGGGCCGTCTGGTTTTCCGCAATGACGATGAAAAGGCCCGTGCCGCCCGCTGCGGCATCACGGACCTCGGTCGTAAATATGACCTGCTGGACCTTGCGAAAGGCGATGTGATGTTCGCAACAACCGGTGTGACACCGGGTTCGATGTTGCAGGGCGTGCGCCGCATTCCGGGCGGAGCCACCACCCATTCGCTGGTGATGCGGTCCAAAACCGGTACGGTTCGTTACATCGAATCGCACCATAATTTCGAGCGCAAGAGCGGGTTCGACCCCGATACGAAATAATGGACGGCGGCGGGGCATTCGCGGGTGTTTCCCGCTCGCTGACCGGGCGGAAATGGACTTTCGCCCCGGTCGATGAACGCCTCGCCATTGCGCTGAGTCAGCGCCAGAGCATCCCGGATATCGTCGGGCGGGTGCTGGCGGCTCGCGGTGTCGGGCTGGATGATGCCAGCGAATATCTTGATCCCCGGCTGCGCTCACTGCTGCCGGACCCGGGTTCCCTGATCGATATGGAACGTGCGGCGTCGCGTATCGTTGCGGCGGTTCGCGATGGTGAGCAGATTGCCATTTTTGGTGATTACGATGTTGATGGTGCAACCTCATCGGCCCTGCTGCACCGGTTTCTGGCATCTGTCGGCGGAAAGGTCAGCGTTTATATCCCTGACCGTGTGGCTGAGGGCTACGGGCCAAATACACCGGCATTACAGCGATTGCAGCGCGAAGGCGCGAAGGTGGTCATCACCGTCGATTGCGGTGCAACGGCTTATGAACCGCTGGCGGCAGCGACAGCGGCCGGGCTTGATGTACTTGTTGTCGATCATCATGCGATGGAAGCGACCACGCCGGATGCCTATGCGGTGGTTAATCCCAACCGTCTGGATGAGACCTGTCGTGATGACCTGAAACTGCTGGCAGCGGTCGGTGTCGCCTTTCTGCTGGCGATTGCGGTAAACCGGAAGCTGCGTGACGCGGGCTGGTACAGGGACCGTCCGGAACCCAATCTGCTGAACAGTCTTGATATTGTGGCCCTTGGTACGGTTTGCGATGTGGTGCCGCTGACCGGCCTTAACCGGGCGCTGGTGGCGCAGGGACTGAAGGTGCTGGCCCAGCGTCGGAATACCGGTATCGCAGCGCTGGCAGATGTCGCCAAGCTGGACCAGAAACCTGCTGCCTGGCATCTGGGCTTTCTGCTTGGTCCCCGGGTGAATGCCGGGGGACGGGTCGGCGAATCGGGACTCGGCACCCGCCTGCTGTCGTCAGACAACGCAGCCGAGGCAGCTGACCTTGCGGGACGGCTCGATGCGTTTAATACAGAGCGGCGGATGATTGAGGACGAGGTTCTGACACAGGCCATTGAACAGGTCGATGAGGGCCGGGGCTTTGGCAAGCGTGTTGTGATTGCTGCGGGTGAGGGATGGCATCCCGGTGTTATCGGCATTGTCGCTTCCCGTCTGAAAGACCGCTACAATCGTCCGGCCTGCGTCATTGCCCTCGACAAGGGTGAGGGGAAGGGGTCGGGGCGCTCCATGAGCGGCTTTGATCTCGGTGCTGCCGTCATTGCGGCCCGCCAGAGCGGGCTTTTGCTCGGCGGCGGCGGTCATAAGATGGCGGCCGGTTTTTCTGTCGCCGAATCGGCCATACCGGAACTTGCCGGGTTTCTGGATGAGCGTGTTGAAGAACTGCTCGACGGTCAGGAACTGGTCCCCGAACTGCGCCTTGATGGCATTCTGCGCCCGTCGGCCTGCCAGACCGACCTGGTCGATGCACTCGCGGCAATGGAACCGTTCGGTGCCGGCAATCCGGAACCGCGTTTCATGCTGGCAGATGTCCAGATTGCCTATTCCAAGGCGGTTGGTCAGGACCAGAATCATGTTTCCTGCCGGATACAGGGACAGGGGGGCGGACCGCAGATATCAGCAATCGCTTTCCGGGCGATGGAATCTGACATTGGTCCAGCACTTCTGGGCCGCCGGCCGGGTGCCCTGCATATGGCCGGACGGGTTCGTGCGGACTGGTGGAACGGTGAACGACGGGTGCAGTTGATGATCGATGATGTGGCTTCGTCAGAAAGTGCATAATTTTTATTTTTGACCGCTTGATTTCATCCGCGGCCACGGTTACATAGGCCCTCCTCTAGCGACCCCTTCGTCTAGTGGTTTAGGACACCGCCCTTTCACGGCGGCGACACGGGTTCAAATCCCGTAGGGGTCGCCATTTTATCTCTCCCCACATTTTGTCATAAAACTGCCCTTCGGGCAGTTCTGTTCGCCTGTTCAACCATTTGCTCAGGGCCTCATATATTGACGGATAGGGAAACAAACCCTTTGATGCGGCATGACTGACATTATCGTTTCGGCTTTCTACCATTTCACCCGCTTTGATGATCCTTCTGCCCTGCGAGAGCCGCTTGCAGCTGCTCTGCGTGAGCATGAACTGCGTGGCACTGTTCTGCTTGCGGGAGAAGGGGTGAATGGCACGATCGCGGGTTCCCGAATCGGAATTGATGCGGCGATGGCAACTTTACGGGCACTGCCCGGCTGTCTGGAACTGGAACATAAGGAATCGACAGCGGAGACCATGCCATTCTATCGGCTGAAAGTTCGGCTGAAGAAGGAAATTGTGGCGCTGGGCGTTCCGGATATTGATCCGGTACGGGAAGTCGGCACCTATGTTGACCCTCTGGACTGGAACGACCTGATCGCTGATCCGGATGTCGTCGTCATCGACACACGAAATGACTATGAGGTGGAAATCGGCAGTTTTGATGGTGCTATCAATCCCAAGACACCAACCTTTCGCGATTTCCCGAAATGGTTTGAGAAGCACCGTACGGAACTGGAAAGCAAAAAGGTCGCGATGTTCTGTACCGGGGGGATTCGCTGTGAGAAGGCGACATCATTCCTGAAGCATCACGGGGTTGAAGATGTCTATCACCTGAAAGGTGGGATTCTGAAATATCTGGAGGCGGTGCCGGAAACGGAAAGCCGCTGGCGGGGAGAATGCTTTGTCTTTGATCACCGGGTAGCCGTAGGTCACGGTCTGGAGATCGGTGAGCATGAGCTCTGTCATGCCTGTCGCCGGCCGCTCAGCAAGGCCGACCGGGACTCAGCCAGTTATGTTGCCGGCGTTTCCTGCGGCTATTGCATTGATGAACGCAGTGAAGAGCAGCGGAAACGTTATGCAGAGCGTCAGGCTCAGGTTGAGATGGCAGAAAACCGGGGTGAAGCGCATGTCGGTGCCGAATTCAGCAAGGCCGGGAAGTTGCCGGACGAGGTGTCCTGATGCCCGGCGCATTACCGGTTCTCTATTCCTTTCGCCGTTGTCCCTATGCCATGCGGGCGCGGATGGCGATTGCCGTCAGTGGCCAGACCTGCGCCCTTCGGGAAGTGGTGCTGCGAAACAAGCCGCCGGAGATGCTTGAGGCTTCACCGAAAGGCACTGTGCCGGTACTGGTTCTGCCTGATGGCCGGGTGATCGAAGAGAGCGAGGAGATCATGAAATGGGCGCTGGATCGTCATGATCCGGAAGGATGGCTGCCTGCTCCCGGCATTGCAGATGAGATGGCGGCGTTGATTGCGGCAAGCGACAGCAACTTCAAGCATCATCTGGATCGCTACAAATATCCCGGACGTTACGAGAACGTCGACCCCATCCATCATCGTTCGGAAGGGGTGACATTTCTGGAGACTCTGGAAGCCCGGCTGAGCCGGTCGGGTTTTCTGTTTGGCGACAGGTTTTCGATGGCTGATGCGGCGATCGCGCCCTTCGTCCGCCAGTTTGCGCATGTCGACAAGGACTGGTTCGACGGGCTGGCTTTGCCAAAAGTTCAGAAATGGCTTCAGGATGTACTGGATTCAGACCTCTTCGCGACCGTCATGCAGAAATATCCGGCATGGCAGACGGATGAGGAAGAACCGTTTTTCCCCGGCGAGACCAGCCCGGCAGGTCGTGACGAAGCGGATAAAGGTCCTGGCTGCTAAAGCTTCCCGAATCTGCAGGCCGCATCGAACCCGAGCCAGTCAGTTCCCAGCGATGTCCGGTTCAGGGCGACTGTGATCATTTTTGTCTGCCAGCCTGTGCGCTGTCCGGCATTCAGAATGGCAGCCGTGTTGGGGTGGTCCGGGAAGCGATGCATGTAGGGAATCATCCAGGCCAGAGCGCCGTCCAGACTGCCAAGATAAGGATTACCCCAGTTTTTATCCGGCCCCGGTGCGACATTTGCCCGGGCATAGGGAAAGACGACGGCAGGGTCGTCTACCGCCTTCAGCATGAAGCGCACAGCGTTGTGGATGGTCGATGCTTCGGTCGGCGACTTCGACCAGAGGTCAATTCCCTGAACATCAGCCATGACAGCAATTGACGCCAGCGCATTCAGAATTCGTCCCTGATAGAAAATGGCCCTTGCACCGCGTCTTGTCTCAATCGGCATGCTGCCGTCCTCGCGCATGGTACGCAGTGAAATGAACCATTGTTCAATGCCATGTCTGAAGGCCTCAGGACTGTTCCATTGCGCGCCAAAGGCCATCCAGGCGGCAGCAGAAGCAGCGGCATGATTATGCGCGGCCTTCGGGGCGTTGTTCATTCCGGCCTCCCGGTAGAATGTATCATCCCGCATCATGTGAGAGGCTCGGGTGAGCAGGTGCCCCATCCAGGTTTTGACTCGCAGATCCGTCGCATCATCCGAGAAGCCACGTGCCCGTGCGATGGAATAGGCACCGATGAAAGGGCGGGCGACATACAGGTTCACGGTCAGTGTGTCGTTCCAGAACTGGCCGTCATCTGCCGCTGTCCGGTTGACGATGGAGGCATTTGCATCAGCCCAGCTGGCAGCCATTTCGACAACGGACTGGCATTGCTGGTCATCGTTTCCGAGGCAGCCTGTTCCCATCCGTATAATGGCCTGGGAAGCCTTGATATAGCGGTCATCCAGTCCGTAACCGGCAGGGGACTGAACGGAAATAATCGGGTCTTCAGGGATTGCGGATCGCAGGCAGCGCGCAGCCAGTGTGTCCCGGTTGTCTATGATGGTTGTTGCGGGGATGAAAACACTTCCCGGTCTGGAGATGGTCGGGTTTTTCAGGGTTTCTGGCATCTGCCGGGGAATATGTGTCTGACAGCCGGTGATGAGCAGGCAGGTGACGACAGCTACTGTTCTGCATATCAGTTTCATGACGGACGACCTCCGGAATCGGACTTCTGACCATTCAGGTCCGTAAGGCGATAACGGGAAGTGCAGCGTTGTTGTACCTGTCCGGCGATATAGTGGTTCAGGCGGGCGGCTGAGCCGTGATGATCTTCGGTATAAATGCTGCTGACCGGCTTTGAGGCGCGATTACCGAGAGCCGCCTCTATCGCAACAGGCAGGTCGTCTGCCGTCACCACAGGCGCAAGGTTGCGGTAATGCAGATCCGGCAGCAGCAGATGCTGGCGGACTTTCTCGGTCTGCGGGGTTTGCAGCACCAGCATCGGTTTGCCGGTTAGGTGAAAGTCATCCATCAGGGATGAATAGTCGGAGATCAGCAGATCAAAATCCCGCAGGGCAGGATAGATATCGTCGAGGGCGGCGATGAGATGCAGTCCGGGGGAAAGGGTACGTGACACCGGCGCGATGGCGGCTTCAAACGGATGTGGCTTGATGAAAATAGTGTCACCGGATGCCTCATGGGCTTCCCGGAATTTGTCGAGCAGCCAGCTTTCCCGCCAGACCGGTGTGCCGACACGGGTGTGAGAGGGGCAATAGAGGATATTCCGGCCGCCGCTGGCTTTCAGTTGCTCCGGAATGCGGAAGGCCCCCAGACAGTCCTGTTCTGTCGGTTCGCGAAACAGCACCGCGTTTCGGGGATAGCCGTCCCGCAATACTTCGGTGGTACCGAAGGCTTCGGCAAAGCGGTCGTCATAACTGGCTGCCGGGGACAGGATGGTGTCTATGCTGCTGGCACCGTACAGTTGGTAGGTCAGTCGCGGATTCAGAAGTGGGGCGATATCTGTGACCTGCAGGTCCTGCGGTCCGGCGAATACGCCATGCCAGAGCTGCAACCGGAAGGCCCCTTCAACAGATGCCCGGATATGTGGATCAGCAAAGACATCGTTGGGATTGATACAAAATACCGCAACTGCCGCTTTGAGGAGGATACGCAAGGCCTCTTTCGGCGGACTGTCCAGCAACAGTGCGGGCAGGGACTGCGTTGTCAGAAGGCTGGCAATGGCGGTATCGGCGGTCACCCAGAGCGGATCAAACCCGTAGTCACCGGCGATAGCGTCGAGATAGAGATATTTGGAATTATCCGAGAAGGCACCGTCCCGCCCGAAAAACAGGACGACCGGACTTTTCCGTTTTCGCAGGCTGATCCGTTCGAGGTGACGGAGAATGTCGCTGGCGTAAGGGTTTTCGGTCATGCCCGGAATACGTGATGTTCAGGGCCATCAGCATAGGTTCACGCATTTCCGATCACAACCGGCTCTGTGTGAGACGGGGCGGGCCTATTCCCCCATCAGGGACTGGGCACGGGCCAGCGCGCGGTCCCGTTCGCAGGTTTTGCCAAGTCCGGCAAACGCCCGCGATACATAGGTCCAGTTCTGTGGGCTGGAGGGTTTCAGGGCGCAGCGTTCGTTTGCCAGCGCCAGCGCCAGTTCAAAGCGCCGGGCGCGCAGGGCGGCTTCCAGCAGGGTCCAGCCGATGATATCGCGTTGTGCCCGGCTGCCGCCAAGCCGCCAGGTACGATAGCGAACCGGGAGCAAACGATCGACGCAATCACCATATCTTTCATGATGGAAATCCTGCATGGCGAGGCAAAATGGCAGGCCGATTTCGCGACTCATGGCAGCGTTCGCGTCGCTGGCATTTTCCAGATATCGCTCGTTCGCGGTCAGCAGCGCATGCTGTGCATCGGTGCGGTCGTCGGAGACAAAGGCCATCATCGCGTGAACGTCGTTGAAGGCGTAAAGCGTATCGACGGCAGAGGGTTCCCACTTCTCGGCCAGTTGCCGCCATCGTGAGCCGGTATCGACACCAAGCAGCCGCAACCGCCAGAGCAGGGCAGAAGCATCCAGTTCTTCATATTTGTCGCCATCATGTTCCTGAGAGCGCAGATGGGCGTCATAGATGTTCAGGGCACGGTCTGTCTGGCCGATATCTATGTGAAACAGGGATGTATGCCACCACAGATGGTTGGCAAAATTGGAGTCGCCCCAGTAGCGCTGATAATCTGCCATGAACCGGATACCGCCATGCTGACGACCCTGCATCTCCATGACATGAGCAACGGCATGAACGGAATAGGGATTGTCCGGTCGGATGGCGAGTGCCTGGCGGGCCAGTTCCTCTGCCCGGTGATAGTCACCGTTTTCCTCCAGACCAAAGGCATAGAAACCAAGCACGAATTCATAACCGGGCAGGGATTCGTCCCACAGGGAGAAAACCCGGGCTACGGTGTCGCGCTGGCCATCCGTATCACCGAGCAGAACATGGCTGAGATGGGCTTGCTGGAGGGCCATGAGGTCGAGTGGCCAGAGGGTGAGAACATCTTCCCATACCTGTAGCGCCCGGTGAAAATCACCGTCAATCCAGTGCTTTATGGCCGTGAGGTGCCCCAGTTCCCGTTCATTCGCGTTTCCTGCCAGCCCGTTGGCCCGGTTCCAGGCAGCCACCATGTCGTCATAAATACGGGTTTCCATTGCCTGGGTAAGCCATGCGGCCTTGAACAGGTGGCCCATGATGAAGTCGGGATGGGAGGCCAGTACATGGTCGATCTCGGCGATGGCATCACCACGAAAGGAGAGGGCACAGATCAGCGCCTTTTCAAGTCCGTCAAGGGCTGCGGCACTCTGACAGGAGACCGGAACGCCACGACAATCGGCAGGTGCCGTGTAGGCAGGAGGATCGATCAGCAAGAGAAGTCTCCGTTATCAGGATGATCACGGATATTAACGCATTGGCGGGCCAGAAGTTGCTAAACTCGGTTCACGGTTTGGCGATGACCGCGTGTTCGCTGAAATTCAGATCAGCCAGCGAAGCCTGTCAGGTTATTTTCCGGACTTCAGCGAGGAATTTTTCAACCTCGATGCTGAGGACTTCCCCCTGCCGCGACAATTCGGTTGATGCACTGAGGATATCGCCGGCTGCATTGCCGGTTTCAATCGCTGCCGATGTCACGTTCTGTATACTGCTGGTGACTTCGGATGTCCCCGCAGATGCCTGCTCTACATTAGCGGCAATTTCGTTTGTGGCATCGCGTTGCTGGTTCATGGCATCGGTAATACCCAGGCTGTTTTCTTTAATCCTGCCGATAATTTCGTTGATTTCATCAACAGCAGTAACTGTTTCCTGTGTTGCTGATGTCATGGCACCAATGCGGTCCCGAATCTGGTCGGTTGCTCTGGCGGTCTGTTTAGCCAGGTCCTTCACTTCGGAGGCAACAACGGCAAAGCCCTTGCCAGCTTCACCGGCGCGGGCTGCTTCAATGGTGGCGTTAAGGGCCAGCAGGTTTGTCTTCTCAGCAATATCTTCAATCAATGTCAGGACTTCGCTGATCTCTCCGGCTGCGGCTGATGTCTGTTTGATGCGTTCAGAAGCATTCCCGGCATTGGTCACAGCAGCTTCGGCAATCGACGCAGAACTGTCGACCTGACGGCTGATTTCGGTAATGGAAGATGACAGTTCTTCGGCAGCGGCTGCTACGGTCTGGACATTGACTGAAGCTTCTTCGGCTGCGGCGGCAACCGTTGTTGCCTGATGGCTGGTACTGTCTGCGGTTGTATTCATGGTTTCTGCAGAACTGCGTAATTCTGTCGCTGCGGAGGAAATCGTTGATACGACTTCCCCTACGGTTGTTTCGAACCCTCCTACAATTTTTGAAAAATTCTGAACCCGCTCTTCTACATTCATGGTGGCGGCATTGATAACCTCGGCAGCCGCCAGAAAGTCCCCGACCATGCCGGTTGTTGATATACGCCGATAATATTTATTCTGCTGAACATGTTCCATGGTTGCGGCTGCTTCACGAACAAAGGCATCCGTTCTGTCAATCAGGCGGTTGATCGCATTGACCAGTTCCAGCGATTTGCCTTTTGATTTGCTGTTGGTGATGCGGGCGTTGAAATCTCCGTTGGCAACGGCTTTGCAGACCGCGAGGATCTCATCAATTTCATTTTTACCTGATGCAATATACATTTTGGGGTCTCTTTATGCAGCTTGTTGTATGCGGGCGATGAATTCGTCGTAGCTCTGGTTTTTTTCCCGGAGAAAGTCCGTGAGCAGTTTTTCGGAGGCAGCCATTCCGTCTTTACGGCTGGGCATGCTGTCTTCCAGTTCCTGCATTTTCCGGTACATCGGAATGATCGTATCCTGAATGATCTGCCGGTCAGGGACACGACGGTTTGAATGATATCCGTTGATTTCACCCCTGCTGTCGCGGCTTGGTGTGACATGGGCGAGAACCCAGTAATAGTCCCCGAACTTTGTCTGATTGACGACATAGGCGAAAATTTCCCTGCCGGAACTGATTGAGTCCCAGAGCAGTTTGAATATCGCGCGGGGCATCTCGGGGTGACGGATCACGCTGTGTGGTTGTCCGAGAACTTCGGGTTCCTTGTAGTCGGCTATCGACAGGAAAATATCGTTGGCATAGGTGAGCCGGCCCTTGAGGTCTGTCTTGCTGACAATGATATCATCTTTGTCGAAAAAACGTTCATTTCCTGATGTGCTCATGATTTACCGGGTTCATGTTTGATGTCCCGATATCCTTAATCTTTTTATGGATATTGTTACATACGTATAAGTGCGTAATTTTCCAGCCGACAGGCTTCCTGTAGTTGTCTGGCACGAAAGGGCAGGCTGATGCAGTACAGGATACCTGAAAGTTTCATCATTGGAGTCGAGGCAATTGACGCAGAACACCAGACTATTCTGCGTGAAATTGGTGACATCAAACAGGGCTTTGAATCCGGTCATTCGGATAACCTTGGTCGGTCGCTGCTGAGGGTCGGGAAAATGCTGAAAAATCACTTTCAGAATGAAGAGGCATTCATGAAAGAGATCGGCTTCCCGGGTATGGAGGCGCATGCAGCTGAACACGAGGAGTTACTGAGCCGGGTCGGAGATCTTGATATTGAGACAGCGGATATAGGTAATGAGCTAATCGCGTTTCTCGATGCGATTTTTCAGGATATGGGGAAATCTGACATATATTTACGCGAGTTTCTCGAGGCTGGTGAAGCATGATGTCGCGAATTACTCGCATTGGGGCTTGAAGATCAGGCGTTGAGCCAGCAGTTATCAGTCTCTGTGATTACTGTTTCCCGGAGAGCCCTGTGTCTGAACACTATGAATTCCTTATGTCCCGCCGCTCGGTGCTTGCCCGTCTGATGGATGATCCGGGCCCGGATTCCGAAACGCTGGATAAAATCCTGTCGGCTGGTTTGCGCGTGCCGGATCATGGGAAGCTGTTTCCCTGGCGCTATATTGTCATTGCAGATGATGCCCGCGCCGTTCTGGGTGAGAAGCTGGAAGACGTCTTCAGACGCAAGAATGAAGGCTGTCGGGAACAGCAACTGGTGATTGAGCGAACCCGGCTGTTACGGGCACCAGTTGTCGTTGCCGTAGTCTCAAAAGCAGACCCGACGCATCCCAAGGTGCCGGAGTGGGAGCAGGTGCTCTCGTCCGGCGCAGTCTGTATGAATATTCTGAATGCGGCCCACGCACTGGGTTATGCCGCGCAGTGGCTGACCGAATGGTATGCCTATGACGCGGATTTCCTGAAAATTGTCGGTCTGGCGCCGGACGAAAAGCTTGCCGGCTATATTTATATTGGCAGTGCAACAGACAAACCGGATGAACGCCCGAGGGCCACAGTTGATGATGTGCGCTCAGACTGGCAGCCGGCCTGATTATTCTCCTTTGAAAACCGGTTCCCGCTTGCCGAGGAAGGCGCGTACGCCTTCCCGGTAATCGTGGCTGCGCCCAAGGCGTTGCTGGGTGTCGCGTTCCAGATCAAGCTGCTCGTCCAGACTGTGTGAAGCCGCGGCGGTTATCAGCTGTTTGATGGCCGTCAGTCCGGCGGTCGGCTGTGTTGCCAGACGTGCAGCAAGTTTGCGTGCTTCCGGCATCAGGGCGTCGTCCTCGACAACTTTCCAGATCAGGCCGATCCGTTCTGCTTCCTCTGCGCTGACAGGCTCGCCCAGCATGGCCATCGCCATGGCTTTTGCCCGCCCGGCCAGATTGGGCAGCAACCAGGTACCGCCGCCATCCGGCACCAGACCGATGCGACAGAATGCCTGAATGAATTTCGCGGACCGGGCAGCCATCACCAGGTCTCCTCCGAGTGCGAGATTGGCACCGGCTCCGGCTGCTACCCCGTTAACGGCTGAAATCACCGGCATTTCGAGAGCGCGAATCGTCCGGACCAGCGGATTGTAAAGTGTCTCCAGCGTATGCCCCAGATCAGGGGGCGGTGCATCGTCATCTCCCATCACCCGGTCGTTCAGGTCCTGTCCGGCACAAAAACCGCGGCCGGCACCGGTCAGGATCATCGCGCGGTTGGCTTTGTTAGCGGAAACCTTGTCCAGTGCTTCCCGGATTTCAGCATGCATGACACCGGTAAAGGCATTCAGCCGTTCCGGCCGGTTCAGGGTCAGGACGGCGTAGCCATCATTTTCTTCATACTGGATGGTCTCGAAACTCATGGTGCCGTCTCCGGTCTGTCGGGAAGGGAAGGTGGCTGCGCCGTCTGCGTTGCCACCCGGATGAGGCTGGATTATGCAATGACTGCCCGTCGGGTCAATGCAGGCCCGGCGGCACCAGTGAGAGGACATGATAATGGCCCGCATTTATGCCATCGAAGATCTGATACCGGTTGTCGATCCGACAGCTTTTGTTCATCCGACAGCCGTGCTGATCGGTGATGTGATTGTCGGCCCCAACTGTTATGTCGGCCCGGGGGCGAGCCTGCGGGGTGATTTCGGACGGATCATTCTCGAAGCAGGAAGCAATCTTCAGGATAACTGCGTCATGCATGGCTTTCCCGGCACCGACACCCTGATCGAGGTCGATGGGCATATCGGACATGGCGCGGTCCTGCATGGCTGTACCGTCAGACGCAATGCGCTGGTTGGGATGAACGCTGTGGTCATGGACGGGGCGGTTATTGGCGAGAATGCCTTTGTTGCCGCTATGGCCTTTGTGAAGGCCGGCTTTGAGGTGCCTGCGAATTCACTCGCAGCGGGATTGCCCGCGAAGGTGGTCCGGACCCTTTCTGAGGGTGAGATCGCCTGGAAAATAAAAGGCACCGACGAGTACAAGGAACTGACCCGGCGATGCCATTCAACGTTAAGAGAGACCGAGCCCTTGACGGAACCTCAGCCGGACAGGCCACGTTATCGCAGCGATGTCCGGCCAAAGTCCGAAAGCTAGATCGTCAGGCTTTCGCTGCTTTTGATTTGCGCTTCGTCTTTGCGGCTTTGAGAGCTTTTTCTTCAGCCGACAGCAGTTGCGTCAGATTGGTGAACTGTTCGCGCATCTCTGTCGTCGGGAACTTGTAGAAAGCTCTGACCAGCTCCAGAGTTTCCCGGCGCAGCATCGGGTTCCGTGTTTCTTCCACTTCCGGATCGGTTTCGCGATCCATGATCTGACGCGGGCTTGAGGCCGCAACATCATCGGACATACCTTCAAAGAAGTAGGAAATGTCTGTATCCAGAACCGTAGCCATCTCAAAAAGGCGCGATGCACCCATTCGATTGGCGCCGCTTTCATATTTCTGCACCTGCTGGAATGTCAGACCAATAGATTCAGCAAGGGACGTCTGGCTCATGCCAAGAAGTGTTCTGCGTTCGCGAAGTCTTCCGCCAACATGAACATCAACCGGATTGGGTTTTCCGGATGCTGTTCGTCCGCGGATTCTGCCACGTCCGGTTTCAGCAACGACTTTCTCAGCCGATTTGTTATTTTTCATGATCAAATTCCAATAACCGTAAAATGACACCCTCTTCACACCTAATACATTTGTAGGACTTTTAAAGGTGATGGCAACTCTGGATACAGGAAAACAGCCAGAAATGTGGTAAATACCTATCAGGGAACTGTGAGCGCACCGCCGTTACAATGCAGACTTTGGCCCGTAATATAACTGGCAGCAGGGCCACTCAGAAACCGAACTAATCCAGCAATATCTTGAGGTTGTCCAAGTCGGCCGAGGGGGATGTCGATCGTACCATCATGCGGCTTCTTCTTCGGGGAACCGTCTGCATTCACTGTTTCGATCTGGCCTACCATGATCGTGTTGGCACGGATGTTTTCTTCTGCCAGATCAAGTGCAAGGTTGCGAATCAGTCCGGAAACCGCGGATTTTGCGGCTGTGACATGAGCCCGGTGTATCAGGCCGGTAAAGGATGTCATGCCTCCCATGGCAATGATCGAACCTCCGCCCCGCTTAGCGAGTTCCGGCCAGCCAGCCTTGGCCAGATGAAACAGGCCGCCAAGAGCGATATCGACGGTGCGGGAAAACAGATCCCAGTCAAGATCCTGAAACCGGCAGGCACTGCGGTCTGCAGCATTGGAGACCAGAATATCGATACCTCCGAACAGTTCAGCCGTTTCTGATACCA
>TARA_R110000787_G_scaffold75053_1_pt1 | contig 57232 bp, 48 predicted proteins | sample TARA_R110000787 | Tara Oceans TARA_R110000787 (sample SAMEA4397920) | marine metagenome | biome: Polar Biome; feature: [DCM] deep chlorophyll maximum layer (ENVO:01000326); material: water (ENVO:00002006), including particulate matter (ENVO:01000060) such as... | depth 35 m | reverse complement strand
TAATTGTCAAGAGCGCCTTGCATTAGATGCAAGGCGCTTTTTTATTAACCATACCATCGATCAATTTTAAACTTTATTAGCATTTTTAGTATGCTATCTTGTCTCTGCAATCGCTTAACTATTCTTGGTTGCAACATATATTTTTCAATATATCAAGTATAACGACAAACTCTCAAGTTCTTTTATAGCAATAACTTACTCAATTACACTTATGTTAATGTATTGCCGAAATATGTTACGCTATTGTTTATAACATTGAGTCAGTAATATATTTAACTAAGGTCAATTAATCGACCTTAAACAGCAGTACATTTTTCAAAAATAATTACAAACCAGCCATTTAATCTATTCAGATGAGTTTTCTGTGTGGTTAAATGAATTTTTAGTTCAATCACCTTGTATAAAGGCCGCCGTATTTTAGCAGTTTGTGAATAAATGGGATAGCACTCGACAATCCACCGCTTAACTGGCGATGACTCGTATTGTTGACATGGATGTGACTACTTTTGTATAGAGCCTTAACTGATCGCAAATTTAAGGACGCTTAGTATGACAACAGATAAACCTTGGCTTGCTCAATATCCAGCAAACGTACCCAAGACTATTAATCCTGATCAGTATGAAAGTCTCATCGAGTTGTATGAAGAGTGTTTTGACCGCTTCCGTATGCATCCTATGACCATCTGTATGGGCGTTTCTCATACGTATGGAGACGTGGACAAAGCGTCTCTTGCTGTCGCTGCTTGGTTGCAAGCACAAGATATCCCTAAAGGTAGCGTAGTGGCAGTCATGATGCCAAACGTGCCGCAATACTTACCGACGATGATCGGTATATTGCGCGCCGGCTATGTTTGCACCCCTATTAACCCACTGTACACTGGTCGTGAGCTACGTCATCAACTCAATGATTCAGGCGCTCAGGTTATTTTTGTCGTCGATAACTTTGCTCAAGCACTTGAGCAGGTCATTGAAGAGACAAACATCAAACGTATTGTACTATCGAAAATGGGCGATATGATGGGACTAAAGGGTATTTTGGTCAACACCGTTATTCGTCAGGTCAAACGCTTGGTACCTAAGTACAACCTGAATGACCCTAAGTATAATGTTACCAAATTCCCTGATGTGCTTAAAAAAGGCAAAAACCTGCCTTTTCAAACACCAAAAACCTCACTGCAACAAAAAGCTATTTTACAATATACCGGCGGTACAACAGGCCTATCTAAAGGCGCTATTTTAACCCAGCGTAACGTTGTCGCTGCTGCCATGCAATCAGAAGCATGGTATCGCCCTGTTACCTCTGAAATTAATGAGGTGTACATTAATATGGTGATGGCATTGCCGCTATATCATATATTTGCCTTTATGCTGAGCTTGCTAGGTATGCGTTCGGGTTATACTTTTATATTAATACCTAATCCACGAGACATGCCTGGATTTGTCAAAACCTTATCAAAACAGCCCTTCCATATTTTTCCTGCCGTCAATACCTTGTTTAAAGGACTACTTGATCAACCAACCTTTAAAAACCTAGATTTTAGCGCATTACGTATCTCACAAGCAGGCGGTATGGCAGCGACTGAGCAGACGGCAGCACGCTGGTTAGAAGTCACTGGTTGCCCGATGGTTGAGGGTTGGGGTATGACTGAAGGGGTTGCAGCAGGTACTGCTAACGTCATTACTGATCGCAAGTTCAATGGCACTATTGGCATTCCTGTACCTAGTGTCGATGTTATTGTGGTCGATGATAATGGCGAGACCGTAGGTTTTAATCAGTCTGGTGAAATGTGCATTAAGGGACCAAATATCACCTCAGGCTATTTTAATAAAGACAACACCAATGACTTTACTAAAGAGGGTTATTTCCGTACTGGTGATATCATTAGTATGGACGAAAAAGGCTATATCACTTTACTTGATCGCAAAAAAGACATGATTTTGGTATCAGGATTTAACGTCTTTCCAAATGAGATTGAGTCAGTTATGCTAGATTGCAAAGGTATTATTGATTGCGCAGTGATTGGCATTTCTGATGAGCATCAAGGCGAAGCAGTCAAAATTTATATCGTCCCTGCTGATAACAATGTTACCAAGAGTGATATTAAAGAATTTGCCTTGGACAATTTGACTGGCTACAAATGCCCGCGTCATATTGAATTTGTGAGTGAGTTGCCAAAGAGTAATGTGGGTAAAATATTGCGTCAAAAACTGCGTGAAAAACACATGTCAGATAACCCTCAAACCTTGTAGTACTTGAGCTTTAGAATTAAGATAATAAAAAGCCCTCAACATTAATGTTGAGGGCTTTGTATTATCTTTTCTTAATATCATCAACGTGGTTTGTGCTAACTGACTTTATTGACCACCTGCAATGGCAAATGCTTCATTGCTTGACCGACAATAGACCATGGTAAGCTCGGCACGCAAGCTTCTTCCACGCCAGCCTCAATAGCTGCAACAATGGCTTTCGTGCCAGTATCTGAATCTACTTCAAACGGTAGTGGTTTGGCATTTTCATTGATTTCAGTACGGATATAGCCTGGATAAATAGTAGAGACTTTGATCGGCAGTTTGGTCAATAGCATATCAGCACGGATACCTTCTGCCAAATGTGCCAAGCCTGCCTTACTCGCACCATAGGCAGTCAAGTGCTTAGGTAATCCACGCATCGCTGACATACTAGATATCACGACCAAATGGCCCCTATTTTGTGCGCGAAAGATACTCATCGCCGCTTCACACTGCGCGAGCGCTGAGATAAAGTTAACTTCAACCGTACGGCGGTTGGTATCAAAGCGTCCTTTACCAATACGGCGACTCTCGCCAATGCCTGCATTTACCACGACACGATCAATATGACCAAAGTCAGCCGTGAAGGCATCAAACACTTCAAAAATCGCATTATAATCACTAACGTCTAACACTCGATACTCGATACGAATATCAGGATATTGTGCCATCAGCTCTATTTGTAGACTGTCCAAACGATCCGTACGACGCGCACAAATAGCAAGGTTGTATCCAAGCTTAGCAAACAATCTCGCCATGCCCTCGCCCAACCCTGAGCTGGCACCCGTGATTAAAACTGTTTTGCCACGACCAATCTGCTGCTTATTTAAACCTTTTAAATAACGTGCTGGTTGGACCGCGCCAAATAATTGATTTTTACTTTTGGCAACTTTTTTTGCCACTAGGCTCAGTAATTTATTTTGCATGGACATTCTCTTATGTATCAATGATAACCTCAAGATAACGTAAACACTTCCAACTGTCTATCTGGCTTTGGTGTTATCTGCGCTAATAGCCAGCCACTACAGACTTTCTATAACAAGGTTTTAGCAACCAATCCTGAATTATCGCCATGTCACAAAACGCTTACCATCAGCGAATAAATGACTATACTCATTTAATGATAGTAAACGTGAATTCTGCTCTTTTAAAGTAATAGATGTCACGCCCGTATTAACCAAGCTTTTATTGATTTGATACGCAGTTTGACTGCCTTGTTGCAAGAGTTGCGATGTAATAGCCGCAATCACACCGCCTGAAGTAAATACCAATACCGTACTATCACGATTTAAATTTAGCGTTGTCACCTGTATACGTATTTGCTCGAGCGCTTGCTTAGCTCGCTCATTAAACTGTGACCAGCTTTCTATATAATCTTGATCATAATCACCGCCATGCCAGCGCCGCATCGCGTTATCGAATAACTCAGCCAAACGTGTCATCGGTACATCCGCTTTAACAATCTCAGCTGCAATTGATGCTCGAGTGCTGAATGCTGAATCTGATTTAACAAAAACATCTTTATGATTAAATTCATCAAATTGTGGCAGTACATAGCTATCCGGCGCACTCATATCGATTGCAGGCTTGTTAGAGCTATCGGTATCAGCAAATGACTGATAACGCTGCCAAAAATGATGTGCAGAATCTTGTTGCCTGACCAAACTCCCCGTAAAAATAGCATCGATTCGGCGCTGGGTCGTTGCATAATGCTGGCCGAGCATTTGCGCTTGGATACCACCTAGCTCTGACAGCTGATCGTAATTTTCTTGTCCAAAGGATGCCTGGCCATGACGTGCCAGAAGAATGGTTGTCATAAAATACTGCCTTTTATCATAGTTTCAATATGCTGATTTCAAACATTTTACTTGCTAAAAAATTACTCAGCTGTTGATTGCGGCGACTTAGCAAAATAGCCTTTTGGTAAAATACCTTTAATAACTTTTTGTACAGGCGCTGGTAATTGCTCAATGGTGGCAGCATCGACGCCCATATCTTGCAAATGCGGCTGCACATGAGTGTTAAATAACGCCTCACCTTCATACTGTGCTATCAACTTCAGAGATTTTGCATGCAATACATGAACGATAAGCCAAAAATTCTTAAATGCCGGATTGGTTGTTTGTTTATGATAGTAGCGGTAATAAATTTGCTGGACAATACCTGCTAGACGGAATAAACCAAACACCTCATAAAACGTCCAATTATCTATCTCTAAACCTGATTGTTTAAGATAGTAATCCACCACTTCATCACGGGTCATCATGCCTTTTAAATGCGTGGGCTGACGGCGTGACTGCTGCATAATGATGTTGTCATCTTCTTCAATCCAGTAAGCCAAGGCGCTACCCAAATCCATCAAAGGATCACCCAAGGTCGCCATTTCCCAATCAAGTACACCGATAACCTTAGTCGGATCTGCGGCATCTAAAATGACGTTGTCAAAACGCCAATCATTGTGAATCAAGCAAGTCTTGCTATCAGCAGGCGTATGCTTACCAAGCCATTGACGTACCAATGCAAAACTTGGGACGTTAGGTGTTTTGGCTTTGACATAACGCTTATCCCAACCTGTTACTTGGCGCTCGCAATAACCTTCGCCACGCCCAAGATTGACCAAATCAGGATGCGCTTTATAATCTACTTGGTGCAGCTCAACTAAAGCATCGATAACATTGGTACATAATGCACGCGTTTGCTCTTCGTTTAAATCAATCCCTTTTGGCAAATTGGCACGAGGAATGATACCTTCCATACGCTCCATGACATAGAAATCGGCACCGATGACGGACTCATCCGTACATAGCGCGACCATTTTAGGTACGTAAGGATAAGCATCCTTTAAGGATTTTTGGACAGTGTATTCGCGCACCATATCATGTGCTGATTTGGCTTTAGTGCCTTTTGGCGGACGGCGTAAGATTAAATCTTGGCTTTTACTTTCAGCGTTACCTTCGCCTTCATATTGCAAACGGTAAGTCCAGTTTGATGCACCACCCGAGAATTGAGTAACCATTGGCTCGCCTGCTACATCGATTCCTTGAGCACGTAGCCATGAGCTGACCGCTTTGGCGTCAAGCTCTTCGCCCTCACGAACCTCGCCACCTTTATCTAATATTTTATTAGCTACTTCTTTATCCGTAGTATTGCTCTGATTAGCAGTTGCCATAAGATGTTCCTTATCGTGTGGTCAGTTATTTTTATTGATTATTTAGGGGTGAAGAATCCACTATCAAATGATTGATAGTGGATTTATAGTTATGGTCGCCATTGAGCTTGTTTTGTATTAGTTATAGATACAAATCTAAGTTACCTTAAGATTTAGCAGGTTTCGACGAACGGCTAAAACCTTGACGCTTTAATTCTAACTTAGCAATCATGGTTTTATGCACTTCATCAGGACCATCGGCTAAGCGCAGCGCTCGTGCTTGAGCAAAGAAACTCGGCAGCATCGTATCTTGGCAAACGCCCATACCACCATGGATTTGAATCGCCATATCAACCACTTCTTGTAGCACGGTTGGTGCAACGACTTTAATGGCAGAGATTTCTGTGAGTGCTGCTTTGGTACCTTGGCCGTCCATTTTCTGCGCGGCGTATAGAGTCAGCAAACGGGCTTGGTCAATCTTAATACGTGCTTCAGCAATACGCTCAAAGTTACCACCTAGTTGTAGTAATGGCTTACCAAAAGCCGTACGCTCCATACCGCGTTTTACAGCCAGCTCTAGCGACTTTTCAGCGGCCCCAATACAACGCATGCAATGATGAATGCGACCTGGCCCTAGGCGACCTTGCGCAATCTCAAAGCCCATACCTGGGCCACCGATAAAGTGGCTAACGGGTACACGTACATCATTAAAGCTGACTTCACCATGACCATGCGGCGCATCATAATCGCCAAATACTTTTAGCATGCGCTCGATATTGACGCCTGCAGTTTTTGCTGGAACCAATACCATCGAATGCTGATGATGACGGTCTTTAGTTTCATCAGGGGTGTATGCCATCACAATCAAAATATCAACTGCTGGGTCGCCAAGACCGGACGACCACCATTTACTACCATCGATAATAATCTCATCGCCATCGACAACCGCAGTCGCCTGCATGTTGGTCGCATCACTGGATGCCACCTCAGGCTCAGTCATACAAAATACCGAACGCGTTTTACCTTCCAAGATTGGCGTCAGCCACTTATCTTGCTGCTCTTGTGTACCATAACGCCACAACAGCTCCATATTGCCACTATCAGGGGCATTGCAGTTAAACACGTAAGGCGCTAATAAACTGCGGCCTGTCAACTCTGCAATCGGTGCATAATCGGTAACCGAAAGGCCAGCACCTAGGATGTCATCCGGCAAAAATAAATTCCACAGGCCAGCTTCACGTGCTTGCTTACGTAAGCTCTCATACTTTTCTGGCCACTGCCAATTTTTCCAATTACCATCAGGATTTTGCTGATGACAATCTGCCCAAAACTGCGCTTCAATGGGCTCAATATGGGTTTCGATAAATGCTTGTACTTGGGCATGCATGGCTTGACCATGTTCTGTCGCTGTAAACATCAAGGCATTGCTAGACATAATGATTTCCCTATCCTTATCAATTATTTCAATCACATTTTTATAAAAAATTTCATAGTGTACGTACGTAAACTCTGTATCGTATGCACCATTTATAACACAGCGATTATTTTTAAACAGCAAAAAGGCGCGACCCGTTAGGACACGCCTTTTACAAAATACAAACAATATATGGATTTAGGTTAGAACTCTACAGGTTAGCCATGCATTTGGCATTTACCTCTGAATCTTATTTAAGGATATTTAAACGGCTATTAAGGTCAAATCGTGCTAGTGCATCTGGCAGCTTATCAACCGCCATACTGATGGTCGCTTCTGCAGCTTGTGATAGCCCTAATTTTTCTGCTAGCGTTGGCTTTTGACGTGAATGCAGCGCATATACTTCGTTGTTTTCCATACGCTCTAACAGATAGCTGTCTGATGTCTGTAATTTATCTACCAAGTTCAAATGCAGCGCATCTTCACCATACCAATGCTCGCCTGTTGCGACTTTATCTACATCAAGCATACCGCGGTAACGATTGACAAAGTGCTTGAACAACTCATGTGTTTGCTCTAGCTCTTCTTGATATTTGGCACGATCTTCATCATTATTTTCACCAAATACAGTCACGGTACGTTTGTAATCACCAGCCGTAAACATCTCATAATCGACATCATGGTTTTTGAGCCATTTATGGAAATTGGGCAGTTGTGATACCACACCGATAGAGCCAATAATGGCAAATGGTGCCGCCACAATATTATCCGCTACGCAGGCCATCATATAGCCACCACTAGCTGCAACCTTATCAACGCAAACGGTGAGTTTCAAACCAGCATCTTTTAGACGAGCCAATTGTGCGGCGGCTAAACCATAACCGTGTACTACGCCCCCACCAGACTCTAAACGCACCACCACTTCATCGCCTTTATTCGCCGTGCTTATTAGCGTGCTAATCTCTTCACGCAGGTGTTTAACAGCAGTGGCTTTGATATCACCATCAAAGTCGAGTACAAAAACTTGTTGCTTACTATCGCTATTTTTTTTCTTATTTTTGGTTTTCGTTTTTAGGGCTTGTTTTGCTTTTTTAGCCAGTGTTTTTTTGAATTGTTTGAGGGCAGCTTTACCTTGAGTCGCCTCCATCAGGTCTTCACGGCGTTGCTCTTGGTTTTTATTCAGATGGATAACTCTTAGCTCAACAGGGTTTTTAGAGGGATTAAAAAGCATGAGTGCGATTCCTTAAATGATTAAGACGGTCTTAGTGTAATTTTATAAGTTAGGCTGATATGCGCACGCGCGCTTATCTTTTCAAGCAGAGGAACAATATTTAACCTAATGCAATTGTTACGGCACAAATACGGCTTATAGCCATCTTTACTGAGCTTTGATTGGGCTGATTCGGTTGTATAACAAAGGCAGATTAGGCATAATATACGTTTACACCAAATTTTCTGTAGCCAACGTGATGACTATTTGTCTTAATCGCGTTGTTTGCGCTTCTTTTAACTAAACTAGTTATTATCTAAAAGAAGCGCAACGATGGCTGCATTATTGTATTTCGAATTGGGCTGACAACTGGATAATTATATTATGACGCATAGCGAATACCGAGACGAATATTGCGGAGCCGTAACCGAAAGCTTAATTGAGCAAACCATTAGTGTCGTAGGCTGGGTGCATCGTCGTCGCGATCACGGTGGCGTGATTTTCTTAGACATGCGTGACCGCGCTGGTATCTTGCAGGTCGTTGTCGATCCTGATACCCCAGAAGCGTTCGCTATTGCTGATGCGGTACGTCCTGAATATGTAATAAAAATTACAGGTCGTGTCCGTCAACGCTACGCGGGCACTGAAAACGCAAATATGACCAGTGGTCATATCGAGCTATTGGCCAAAGAAATTGAAGTGCTGGCAAAATCTGAAACCCCGCCATTCCCATTGAATGATGAGAAAAGTACGGTATCAGAAGATCTACGTCTCAAATATCGCTATCTTGATATGCGCCGTCCACAAATGCAAGATCGTATGGTATTCCGTGCTAAAGCTACCTCAGCGATTCGTCGTTATTTAGATGACCATGGCTTTTTAGATGTAGAAACCCCTATCTTGACTCGTGCAACGCCAGAAGGTGCTCGTGATTATCTTGTGCCTTCACGTACGCGTCCGGGTAACTTCTTTGCCTTACCGCAGTCGCCACAGCTGTTTAAACAGTTATTGATGGTCGCAGGTTTTGACCGCTATTATCAAATCGCTAAGTGCTTCCGTGATGAAGATTTACGTGCTGATCGTCAGCCTGAATTTACCCAAGTCGATATTGAGACTTCTTTCTTAAATGAAGAAGAAATCATGAATATCAACGAAGGTCTGATTAAGCATGTCTTTAAGACGATGATGGACGTTGAATTTGAACAGTTCCCACGTATGACTTATGCTGAAGCCATGCGTGATTATGCCTCAGACAAGCCTGACTTGCGTATTCCGCTTAAATTGATTGACGTTGCAGACTTAATGAAAGACGTTGATTTTAAAGTGTTTGCCGGTCCTGCTAACGATCCTAAAGGTCGTGTTGCTGCCCTACGTATACCAGGCGGTGCTTCATTAAGCCGTAAGCAAATCGATGCGTATACCAAGTTCGTTGGTATCTATGGTGCACGTGGTTTGGCTTATATTAAAGTCAACGATGCCAGCAACATCAATAACGGTGTGGATAAAGAATCTGGTCTACAGTCTCCTATCATTAAGAATATGACTGATGATGTATTGGTAAGCCTCATTGAGCGTACTGGTGCAGAAAGCAATGATATTATCTTCTTTGGTGCGGATAAAGCCAGTGTAGTCAATGATGCCATCGGCGCCCTACGTCAAAAGATTGGTTTAGATTTAGAAATGACCACTTGTGAGTGGGCCCCACTTTGGGTAACTGACTTTCCGATGTTTGAAGAAACTGAAGATGGTCGCTGGACCTCAATGCATCATCCATTTACTAAGCCAAAAGGTTCGGTTGAAGAATTAAAAACCAATCCTGAATCTGCCCTTTCTATCGCTTATGATATGGTATTAAACGGTACTGAAGTGGGTGGTGGTAGTTTACGTATCAATACGCTTGAGATGCAAACAGCCGTATTTGAAGCATTGGGTATTGATGATCAGGAAGCAGAAGACAAATTTGGCTTCTTGCTTGACGCGTTAAAATTTGGCGCGCCGCCACATGGTGGCTTGGCATTTGGTTTGGATCGCTTAATCATGCTTATGGTAGGTGCAAGCTCTATCCGTGACGTGATTGCCTTCCCAAAAACCAAAACTGCTGAGTGTCCATTGACCCAAGCACCGGCTGAGGTAAATACCAAGCAGCTACGTGAGCTTGGTATTCGTGTCCGTGAAAAAGTACAAGCTGACACCAGTAAGTCTGCTGAATAAATAGTCTGATCATGCGAAGCTATTTTTTACAGTGCCTGTTATGTGATTCATCACTGTGTGAATGGTCATGAATCCGTATCATATTTTCAAAATCGTGCCACTGTCTGTCTTGCAGATGCTGGCACGTTTTGTTGCGTGGATAATCTTAAGGATGCCAAGCGCTAGTATCATGCGCACGGTTAAAATCAATATGGCACTGATTGCTCCTACGTTATCTCACCTGCAAAAACAAGCATTAACCAAAGAGATTATCTATCATCAATGTTTAACCAGCATTGAGTCAATCAAAAGCTGGGCGATGCCACCTGATTGGAGTATTGCTCAAATTCGTGACGTTCATAATAAAGACATTTTACTTGATGGACTTGCTAGTCCTAACGGCATGCTCGCGATCGTACCGCATTTGGGTACGTGGGAGATGATGAATGCTTGGCTCAATCAATTTGGCTCGCCAACCATCATGTATAAGCCCGTAAAAGGTGACATTACCAACAATTTTATATTTCAAGGTCGTGCCCGCCTCAATGCGACATTAGTACCGACGGATGGTAGCGGTGTAAAAGCAGTATTTAAAACACTCAAACAAGGTGGTTTTAGTATTGTCTTACCTGATCACGTTCCTGACCCATCAGGCGGTGTCATCGTGCCTTTTTTTGGCATTGAAACGTTAACCAGCACCCTCGCCTCCAAACTTGCTAGTAAAACCAAATGCGCACTGGTCGGATTGGCATGTATTCGCCGCGACGACGGGCATGGCTTTGATATTTATTGCTATAAACTCGATGACCCAGCCTTATATGATCGCAATACTGAAACGGCAGCTTATGCACTCAATCTAGCAATGCAACGTATGATTGAAGACAATTACAGTCATTATATGTGGGGTTATCGACGCTTTAAGCATATCCCTATGATAGACAACCCTTATAACACTGATGAAGCCAATTTAGCCGCATTTATTCGCGCACATCATCCTAGTGTAGATAATAAATAAAATCGATACAGTGAAATCCGTACGCTACTGATAGACTCTCAATTCTATTATTCTTTATCAATTTTTTAAAAGTTAGCCCCTTATTTATATAAATATGAGTGCACTATGGCAACTGACATGAATCAAAATTTCCCAACCAATCAAACGCCAACAGACAGTAAAAACTCTGATCAGCGTTATATCATTTGTATGAAATGGGGTGATAAATATGGTGCTGAATATGTTAACCGTCTTTATAACATGGTGCATCGTAACCTAACTTTAGATTTTCAGATGGTTTGCTTAACCGATGACAGTACTGGTATCGATCCTGCTGTTATCTGCCACCCTATCCCTGAGCTCAATCTACCTGCAGGACCTGAGCGTGGCTGGAAAAAGCTCACGACTTTTAAGCCCGAGCTTTACGATTTAAAAGGCGTTGCATTATTTTTAGATATCGATATCGTTATCGTTGATAATATCGACGGCTTTTTCACTTATGAAGCTGAGCATGAAGATAGTGTGGTTATCATTCGTGACTGGAAAAAACCGTGGCGGATGATTGGCAATAGCTCGGTATACCGCTTCAATATCGGTATGGATACTTATCCTGATTTGCTCGCAAATTTTGAACGTAATTTTGAAACTATTCGTACTCAAGTTCGTCATGAGCAAGCATATCTGTCCAATTATTTACGTGAGCATCATCATTTAGAGTACTGGGATAAAGACTGGTGTGTCAGTTTTAAGTATCAGTGTATTGCCCCTATTCCATTTAACTTGGTACGTGCGCCAATACTGCCTGAGGGCGCAAAAATTGTTATTTTCCATGGCGAGATTAATCCACCAGACGCGATAGCAGGGGGCGGCGGTAAATGGTATCGTCATGTGAAGCCGAGCCCTTGGCTCAAAGAATATTGGATATAATTTAATCATCAAACCAACATTACTTTAAAATATCTGGAGTTGAAATTGGGATTACCTCCTATGATTGAGTTTGAGGTTGGTAATCAGCCGTTCCCTATTTACGCATTTAACGCAAAAGAAAATCAACAAAACCTTGACCGACAAGCTGTCAATATCATTGCTTCAGGTCCCTCTATTGCTGAGGTAGATTTTATACCTTTACTAGATACAGCCACGATTTTTATTAATGGTAGTATTAGTCTCACCGCTCAGTATAGCTTTACCAAAGTCGTCGGTTATGTCATTAGTGATGCACGTTTTATCCTCCATCAGCCCGATATATTAAACAAATACTACACCGGTCAGCCCTTATATGCCACCTTGGCAGTATTAGAAGCATTGGTCAGTGCCCATCCTGAAATCATAAAAAAATATCATCATAAGATGCGTATTATCTATCTTGTTGACAGACCGTGGGGTGTTAAAGGAAATGATTCAGAATTTAGTCTTTTGCTGCTAGGTAAGGAGTTACGACACCAAGCGCTCAATAGGAAAACACCACTATCAGCATTTGCTAAGCATGCTAAATTTGTTATCGATAGCTATCATCAGCCATCACCTATCGGGTTGTCCTTAGACATCACTTACGGCTTTGTAGAAGCTGGAACAGTGGCTTATGTAGCAACGCAGCTGGCTTTCTCCTGCGGTACAAACGCACTGCATTTATATGGTGTTGATCTACTTAATAGTAACGAGCCGCGGTTTTATGAAGATAGAGAGCGTAGCGCGCCCACGACGCTAAATAATGTCATCAGCAATACTATTGTACCGTCATTTAATTTATTAGCCAAAACCTATCAACAATATGGCGTGCGCGTTACCAATCACTCTCCTATCTCTAAATCACTTTTCGACTTTAGTTAATATCATTTACTATTGATAGCGAAAAATCTAAATACTGCTGTGCAATGTGTTTTGGTAATAGCTGCTGATTTAACGGCGTTATAAATTGATTCGCATTATCTAATGCCTGACTTATTAGTGCTGCCAACCCTTCGATATCATCAATAGCAACTAGATTTTTCTGTGGTAACAGCTCTCTTGGACCAAAGGGGCAATCCGTACTGATAACAGGTATATTTAAGGCTTGCGCTTCGACGATAACATAACCAAAGCCCTCATACTTAGAGGTCATGACGAGCAGTGCGGCTCCCGCAATCAACGGATAAGGATTGGCATGAAAGCCTAAAAAATATACTTTATTCTCAATTTTTAACTCAATCGCTAATTGTTTTATTTCATCTTCAAGTCGACCTTTACCTACCAAAACCAATGGTAGTCTGCGCTCTGTTTTGGCATAGGCCTGCAGTAAATCACGATGACCTTTCATAGCGTCAAACGAAGCGACATGAATAATATAACCTTTATCAGTCAAGCCAAACTCTTCAATATGAAAATGTTCACTGGCCAATTGCTGAATTTGACTGACATCGCATGGGTTATAAATTGTTGTGGTTTTATTTAAGTTACCTATTAATGCCCATAAATCTTGGCATGCGCCTTCACTGACACAACTGCACGGATGAGCACCATAAACCACTTTTAAATGACTTATGGTTTGAGCAGGTATGATTGCTAGCTTCTTTTGAAACTGTTTGGACACTGCGGTGTGCAATACGTTCACTATATTTGGTAGCTTACTATATGCCATAATCCAATTAACCTTGTAAATATTGGCCAAGATTAATTTAGGTGTTCCGATATTTTTTAGCACATATTCATCAATGCGCGCTGCAACCTGTTTATAAGCGGTGGCTTGCTCAGTTTCTATATTAAGAAGCGGCTGATTATAAGGGACAATGTGGTAATGCACGCGAGAATCTAAGCACATATCTGTCGTATCTTCTAGGCAAAGCACATGGACATCATAATCCATATCTATATAGGCACGCGCCAATGTCGTGACCATACGTTCTGCACCGCGCCCTTCTAACGCTTTTAATATTAGTAAAATAGTTAATTTATTGCTAGTTATCATAGTAACCCGTCTCTCATACTTGTGATGCCTATCTTGGTATAATAAATAGCCGTAAAATAATTGTTTAATATTGCAGCGCTCTACCTTTGTATGCTAGTCTCCTCTATTTTTATATTATGAACAAGCATCTATTAAAACGTTTTTTTATTCATTCGCTAGTACATTTGTTATTGTCTAATTAAACTTTAGGCTACCATTTTTTAGGGTATTAGCCCTTATTTTGATGCAAATCTAAATCACTATCTACAGGAGCATATGGTGTGAATCATGTAAAAAATATTAGGTCATACCGCTTATCAGTAGTAATGATAGTTAAAAATGAAGCCAAAAACCTTGCTATTACCTTACCTTCTCTGCAAGGATTGGCTGATGAAATCATCGTATTAGACTCAGGCAGCACCGATAATAGCCGTCAGCTCGTAGAGCAATATGGCGGAACATGGTATGTGAATACAGATTGGCAAGGATTTGGCAAACAACGTCAATTGGCACAGTCATATGCGACCGGTGATTGGATTTTTGCATTAGATGCTGATGAAGAAGTTACTCCTCAGCTTAAAGAAAGTATACTAAAGATCATCACACAAAAACCTGATAATACAGTCTATGGTATTAAGCGTATTGATTGTATTTTTGGGCACGAAATTGACCCTAGCTATTGGGCAATAAAAGCACACTGGCGTTTATATCCCTGTCACTTTTATTATAATGAAAATCTTGTCCATGAATCTGTCGTCCTACATAATGCTATTACCAAGACATTAGATGGGTTTATGCGCCATCATACAGCCGAAACGCCACTATTTTGGCTACAAAAACGTTTAGATTATGCTAAGGCGTGGGCTGAGGATCGCCATAAAAAAGGTAGAAAAATTAGCTTTTATAAAGTTATTTTCAATCCAATTTGGGCATTTATTAAGCAGTACCTAATAGATGGACGCTTCTTAAAAGGCAAATACGGACTCATATATTCGCTGCTATTTATGCAGTATACCTTTAATAAATACGCTATTTTATATGACCTAACATACAATAAAACAGAGCAAGCATTTATAAAATCGTTGGAAATAGCTGAAAACTTACAGCCAGTAGACGTATCGAAAAAACAAAGCAGCTTATCTTTAGTAATGATTGTAAAAAATGAAAGCAAGCATTTAGAAGCATGTTTAAAAACGGTACAAGATATTGTAGATGAAATCATTATTTTGGATTCTGGTAGCACAGATGACACTGAAGCCATTGCCCTACAGTATGGTGCTAAATGGTACGTCAATGAGCAATGGCAAGGCTTCGGCAAACAGCGACAGTTGGCACAATCTTATGCTACTTGTGATTATGTCTTAGTACTAGATGCAGACGAACGCCTAGAGAATAATTTAAGACATTCTATTGCTAGGTTATTAAATGAGCCGCTACAGACTGATAGGGTATTTAGTGTGGCTCGAGTCAATCAGTTTTGCGGCGTCGAAGTACAGAAACGAATATGGTATACGGATAAACTGGCACGATTATATGCCAATAGCTTATTTAAATATTCTAATTTAGACGTTCATGAATCGTTAGATCAAAAAGGCGTTCCAAGTGAGGTATTGAAAGGTTATCTATTGCATATTACCAATGATAATTTACACCATTTTTTGATGAAAAATGTGCGCTACAGTCATGATTGGGCAAGAGAAAAACATCATAAAGGTAAAAAGGTAACGCTTTTAGGCATGTTATTACGTTCTTGGTTTTCTTTCTTTCGTGAATACATCATGCGTGCTGACATATTAGGCGGGGCTTATGGCTATATTTTGGCTTTCGCCTCATTAGGCTACACAATGGATAAATATATAATGCTTTGGCAGCTTAACCAAGGAAAAGATTGAATGCAGAACCATGTCATCAGCTTAACAACCGCGACTGATCGTCGTCAGCACATCATTCAAGAATTTACAAAGCAAAACATCCCTTTTAAATTCTATGATGCGATAACAGTCTCTCAATTGACGGAAGTGTCTAAAGCATTAGGTTTACGCTTGGCAGAAAGTGAGCGTTTATCACCTATAGAAAAAGCTTGTTTTTTGAGCCATGTTTGCTTATGGCAAAAAATAATAGACGACAATCTCGAATATATGTCAATATTTGAGGACGATATATACTTAGGAGAAAATGCTAATAATTTTCTCACTGATGATCAATGGGTATTAGATAACTTAATTGACATGGATATTATCAAATTAGAAACAGCATTAGAGAAAACACATTGTAGTGAAAAAGAAATTAATTATGGAGAGAGATGTTTTTTAAAGTTAGAAAACTGGCATACCGGAGCAGCGGCTTATATTATTTCAAATAAAGGCGCAAAAACACTACTTCATCAGATCAGATCTCTCAATGAAAACGACTACGTGCCAATAGACGAAATGATTTTTGATAAATTCTTACCTCGAATATCAGTCTACCAAATCTCTCCTGCTTTAAGCATACAATCAACTTTCTTAGAAGCAGATAATCCTACTTTAGCAAGCGATTTGGAAGCTGGACGCATAGAGCATAGAAAAATCAGATCGAAAGATCCACGAGACCTAAAACATTATTTCAAAAAGATTAAACGTAGTATCGGTAAACGTATGTTTTACACTATCGTCCCTTTCGACTAATTCACTAAATCACTAAATCACTAAATCAGTCTCTCATTTTTAATCTTTCTTTAATATTTGCTTTGGCTCTTGGTTTAGTTGCATTAAGTACTTCGCCTGCAAGCACTTTTTCATAGCATTCCATATAGCCTTTTGCCATGGCAACATGACTAAAATACGTCTGCGCATGATGATGACAAGCACGTCTATCAAATCTATCAATATTTTTAGTCGCCTCAACAAGCTCGGCATAACTGTCAGATAAAACACCAACATCCTCTTGCGTGATGATATCTGGTAGAGACCCAAAAGGTGTTGCCAGTACAGGACAACCCAGATATAGGCTTTCAATGACTGCCAATCCAAAAGGCTCATGCCATAACACGGGAAAGAGCAATCCTTTGGAGTGACGGAGTAACTGATTTTTTTGCTCACCACCGACCATTCCATGGAAGGTCAGTTTTGAGGACGTATAAAAATAAGGGTTCCGACGGATGTTAAAACGATCGCCGCCTAATACATGTAGCGGAATATCCGCTTGCTGCGCTATTTTCACAGTTCCTTGCAGGTTCTTAATTCGCCAAGAAGCTTTTGCTAAAAAATGGACATAGTTTTTAGGATTAAAGTCTGGCTCGCCATAATCATTCCAATACAAACCATTGTGCACATAGCAATTGGCATTATAGTTTTCCGCATGCTTCTTTGATAAATAGATCGTATTGACAGGGTATTCTTGTTCAATCTCGCTGTTACTGTGTTCAGTACACACAAATGGAGTATCGATATCATTATCATAGCGAAAATGAAAGTGAATGATATCTGCCCAACCTTCTATTTGCTTTTCTAAAGGCAGTTGCTCATCAAAATAGACCGCATCTTTATGTGAGCTTTTGTGCTTGGTTAAAAACCTGACTTCATGCCCTAGTGATTTTTGTCCTTGATACAATCCCCATAATACTCGTTCAGTACCACCATAATCTTTGGGTGGAATACTTAACTGAGTCAAAAGTACATGTAATATTTTCATCATTTAACCTTTTAATCTTTTAAGACAAAATCATATGGGAGATTTTGAGTCACCTCAGGTGCTGTCTCATGTAAAGCATGACCATTTAAGACTTTTTCATAAAAATATAAGTAGTTCTTACTCATCACAAGGTGATTGAATGTGTCTCGTGCATAATCATGACAGCGCTGACGACTAAATTGTCCAATATTTCTTAGAGTATCTATCATCACACTTTTACTATCGGTACTAACACCGACATCTTGATTGATGAGCTCTGGTAGAGAACCACATCGACTACCAATAACAGGGCAGCCTAAATATAGGCTTTCAATCATAGCTAAGCCAAAAGCCTCATTTGTTAGTACAGGAAAAATCAACGCTTGCGAGTTGCGAATAACCTGATTCTTCTTGTCACCGCCAATCATGCCATAAAACTTAAGATCATTACCCGGATAAATATAAGGTTGATATTTTCCGTCTTTACGCCATTTTAAGCAGTAACGTTTACTACCAATAACATGCAATTTTTTATTTGCTTGTCTTGCAATATCCACACTGTCTTTTAAATTTTTGTCTTTATATTTTGCATTCGCTAAAAAATGTACATAGTTTTCTGGCTGCTTTATATTAGGTTGCTCATAATCCTCCCAGTATAAGCCATTATAAACATACGCTTCTCCCCCACTACGTTCGGCATGTAATTTCCCCAAAAATATAGTATTTTTAGGAAATATAGCAGGGGTAATCTGTTGGTTATGCGTTGTACAAACAAAAGGGGTTTTTAATGTCCCTTGAAATAAGAAATGGAAATGAATAACATCGGCCCAGCCTTCTACTTGATCTTCAATTCCCTGAGCAGAATTGTATAAAATTGAATCAGGATGTTGGTTCTGATGCTTGGTCATAAACTTAACGTCATGCCCCAACTCTTTTTGCCCTTTATATAATGCCCAAACAACACGTTCAGTACCTCCATATTTTAAAGGCGGTATAGGCATCCTAGTAAGCAGAACATGAAGGATTTTCACAGCTACCTCGATATAATGTGCGTTCAAACCAGATTAGTAAAATACTTCAAAAAGCAGTTATTGTAGACTATTTATGAATATAGTTATTTAATAGCTCTACTTAAAAAGAATCATTCAATCATAAAAAAGCTGGACAATGACGTCCAGCTTTTTTAAAAAAAATAAAGTAACACAATCAGTCAATAAAGCTTAACCAATCCATATACTGCTCATTGCGACCATGGACCACATCAAAATACAAGGTTTGCAGCTTTTCAGTCAATGGGCCGCGACCACCATTACCGATAGTACGATCATCGTATTCACGAATAGGCGTGACTTCAGCAGCGGTACCAGTCATAAATATTTCATCCGCTAAGTAGAACTCATCACGAGTGATACGGCGCTCAACAACTTTAATGCCCAAATCTTCAGCGAATTGGACAATAGTTCGACGCGTGATACCGTCAAGTGCCCCGCCTGCTAAATCAGGGGTATGCAATACACCATCTTTAACTAAAAATAAGTTCTCGCCAGCGCCTTGGCAAACATAGCCTTGTGGATCCATCAAGATGGCTTCGTCATAGCCGTTACGGGTCACTTCTTGGTTCGCCATGATAGATACTGGGTAGTTGCTTGAGGCTTTTGCTTTACACATGGTCACGTTTGGCAAATGATGAGTATATGATGACGTTTTTACACGAATACCGTTTTTGATACCTTCTTCACCAAGGTACGCGCCCCAATGCCAAGCGGCTACCATGGCATTGACGCTATTATCACGTGATGATAGACCCAGTTTTTCGGCACCGAACCAAATTAGCGGGCGAATATAAGCTTCTGCTAGATTGTTCTGCTTGACCACATCTTTGTGTGCTTGCTCCAGTGTTGCTGCATCAAAAGGCACATCCATTTGGAAAATCTTTGCCGAACCTAGCAGACGCTCAGTATGTTCTTTTAAGCGGAAAATCGCGGTACGGTTATCAGCAGTTTGATAAGCACGAACGCCTTCAAAGACTGCGATACCATAATGCATACTGTGCGTAAGCACATGAACCTTGGCATCTGGCTGTTCAATCATCGTGCCATTCATCCAAAGCTTGCCTTCCTTTGTTGCCATATTCATCTAATAATCCTTATGCTAGCGCTAACGTCTAACTTTTTTGTTGAGTGTTAAGTAAATGTTTTAATTAAAATTTTATAATGACACTGAGTGTCTGTTTTAGTGCACGAATATCATGTGCAAATGATTATATCACCAGCACGCCAAGCAAATGAAATATTTTAGTTCATTACTGCCGTGCCTTTATTTATATGGCGTTAAATATCAGTGCCAAGACTGTCTTAACACTGTCCTTTCATTCAGCACAGCCTTTTTAATACCGCTATTCTGTCGATTCCACACCCATCAAATGCTGCCACTGCGCCTGTACGAGTGCACGTGTTTCAGTCCAAAGCGACTCATCGACCAGTAATGACTGCTCGGATAGTGCCAATTGATGCGTTGCAGCCCTTATGCGCAAATAAGCATCCGTCAAATCTTGACAGATCTCACGCTCCCAAATACCTAGTGTCGCCATCTCCTCAAAGATACGGACGTTATCGCTCCATTTGGTCAAGGTTGGATGCTCATGCGAATAGGCCAGTACGGCAAATTGTGCCAAAAACTCGATATCAATGACACCGCCTGCATCTTGTTTAAGATGAAACTTACCCGCTTGCTGTTGCCATTGGCTCGTACCCAGATGCTTTTGCATTTTGATACGCATACTTGTCACTTCGATACGTACTTCCTCAATTGTGCGCGGTAATGCTAAGACCGTACGGCGAATATCACAAAAACGGGCTGTGACGCGTTTATCACCGCAGATTGCACGCGCCCGTACCAGCGCTTGATGCTCCCATGACCAAGCTTTCTCAAGCTGATAGGTTTCAAACGCATGACAAGACACCACCATCATGCCAGCATTGCCGGAGGGACGCAGGCGCATATCTACCTCATAAGCACGGCCATCACGGGTTTGGGTATTAAGATAGGTCATGAGCTTTTGCGCCAAGCGTGCCGCAAACTTCATGCCACTGACCGAATTTTCACCCGTGGTCATACCCTGCTCTTTTATTTTATGCAAAAACACCAAATCTAAATCTGATGAATAAGACAACTCAAGACCGCCAAGCTTACCGTATCCGATAATAGCAAAGCCGCAATCCGCTTCGGTGACCGGATCGCCATCTTGGCCAATAGGATAACCATAACGTTTCACAATTTCAGCGAAAGCACGCTCAAGCGCCGCTTCTAATACCACCTCGGCAATGTATGTTAAAGAATCCGACACCTTCATGATTGGACGTTCAGCCAACACATCACTGGCGGCAACCGCTAATACTTGATTCTTTTTAAACAATCGTAATACGCTAAGCAGCTTTTCTTCGTCATTAGGCTCTACTCTCAATAACTGCTGACGCAAGATATCACGCAGCTCAAGCTTGTCTGGTAAATGCCGATAGCGTTGCTGTAAAAATGTATCTAATAACACTGGATACTGTGCCAGCTCTTTGGCAATCCAAGGGCTAGCAGACAGCATCGGAATCAACTCAACCGTGGCGTTTGGGTTCTCTGCAATCATAACCAAGTAGATAGAACGACGACAAATCGCTTCCAGCAAGGCAATCAAGCGCGGCAATGCAGTATTCGCCAATTGCTGCTGATCTTGATGAGCAAGTAGCGCATGCACAATGACTGGATACGCTCCGTCCAAGCGTTCACGAGCCTCATCGCTTAAATTGGCAACCATTTTTGACTGCCAAAAATTTTGCAATTGGCTATGATTCTCTTCCGTCAACACGTCATTTAAACGAGCCACTTGCTCATCCAAGTTAGCAGGTTCTAGCTCATCATCGTGATCCGGTACTTGCCTTTCAGTAACCATACGCTCAAACGGCACATTGACATGATATCGATGATAATTAAGCGTATGTAATAATGCAGTCCAGTCTTCAAACCCAAGCGTGAGCGCAAGATTGTGCTGCCAATGCACATCATGAGGAAGACGCTGGGTTTGCTGGTCATTGATTGCTTGAATACCGTGCTCAAGCCGGCGTAAAAACCGATAAGCACTCTGCAGTTCTTGATAAGTGGTTTCTTCTAAATACTTAAGCTCATACAGCGCCTGCATTGCCTTTAAACAAGATTTGACCTGTAGCTGCGGATGCCGTCCGCCATAAATCAACTGGAAAGCTTGAACGATAAACTCGATATCTCGAATACCACCAGCACCGAGTTTGATATTATCCAAATCTTCACGCTGGGCGACTTGATTTTGGATCAGAGACTTCATCTCTCGTAATGCCGAAAAAGCACTATAATCGACGTAATATCGAAAGACAAACGGTTTAATAAGTGCTTGAATGTCATCATAGAACGGTCGCTCTATATGTCCAACCACGCGGGCTTTTAACCAAGCAAATCGTTCCCATGCCCGCCCATGCTGAGAAAAGTACTTCTGTAACGCCGATAGATGAATCGCTAAATCACTACCATCGCCCCATGGGCGCAGGCGCATATCTACCCGAAACACAAAACCATCTGCTGTATTGTTATCGAGCAGCTTAATAATACCTTGACCAAGGCGCGTCATAAAGCGCTTGTTATCGATACTGCGTGTGCCTTTGGCTTTATCCCCATCAGTTTCACCGCGCGCTTGATGGATAAAAATCAGGTCAATGTCACTTGATAAGTTCAGCTCATGAGCGCCAAGCTTGCCCATTGCCATAATCGCCATATCATCAACTTGCGCATTGCCTTTCTCATTAATAAAGGTAGGCTGACCATATTGAGTCACCAACTGCTGATAGGTATAGTTTTTCGCAAATAAAATACAACCATCAGCGAATTCGGACAACTCGTCGGTCAATTGCTCAAGCTCAATCACTGCCAACGCGTCTTGCCATACCCAACGCATCATCAGTAGCATACGCAAATTGCGTAAACCACTCATCACTTTGGTTTCATGACCAAGCTGATAATTTTCGTCCAATGTATAATCTTGTATCAGGTCATCAATCTGTTGGCGCGTTAAGGTCGTGTCTAAAGGATAACTGCGTAAAAACGTCTGGCAGGCGCCCGTGCGACTTTGCCAAATTTGATAAGCAAACTCACTGGCAGTTTGCAATACTTGTAGCTGTTCTGATGTGGGCTGATAGCCGTTACCATTTGGAGTGGTAGATAGCATAATGATGTTACCTCATTGCAGCATAGAGCCATAAGCCTACGTGAACTGGGCGAATAAGTTTATTGTTTTTTCTTACGGAACGGTCACAACTGCTATGGATCAGTGAAACACCATGCTTTTATAGTAACATAAATAAAGTAATGCGCTGCCAAGAGCAAGCATATAGCGAATTCAGTATTAAAGCGCTACAGTAGGACTGGGATGAATTTTACGCAGCCTCTGTCGGCGTAGGCACAGCACGCCAGAAAAATTTATACCAGTACTACGTTGGAACATAACGTATCTGTTTTATTTAGAATTGACTATACTTGCAAAAAATGAAAAAGCGCTGAATGATGATACAATATACAGCCATACAAGGTCTCAGTTCTTTTTCAATACTCATTTATTCAATGCTTATTAATACTATGTGATACCGCCATTATGACACTCTCAACACCTCTACTTTTAATTACCGCTGACCCAAGCCATCCACTTGCCTATCTGGCATTACGCTATGCGCGCGCTTATCTACAAGGCGCTTCTACAGATAATAAAGAAGGTAACAGCACCAATCATGAAAACTCTGTATTAAACATCTTTTTTTATGCAGATGCAGCACATACTGCCAATCGTTTAAGGTGGCAGTCAGCTGATCAATCAAATATTACCCAAGAGTGGCAGGCACTGGCAGCACAGTATAATCTTGTGCTGCCAGTATGCGTCAGTACGGCACTCAGTCGCGGTATTAGTGATACGGACAACAGCAGCCGTCATCAGTTAGAGACAGAAAATCTAGCGACAGGTTTTAAGCTAGTAGGTCTGAGTGAGCTTGCTATGATGATGCAAGGCGACTGTCGCTTACTACAATTCTAATAAAAATGATGGAAATAAAAATTCAGTTTGATACTAATAGATAGCGACAAACAAGATTAGGAATACCTCATGAAATTACTCATTCGGCTGCATACGCCCACTGAAATGGCAAGCTATGAAGGCTGTGCGCTGGCTTTGACTTTGGCAACCTTTGGGCACGAAGTGCAGCTGTATTTGGATGCGCCCGTCTTTGGATTTTTAATGCAGCCAAACTCACGCTTGCAAGGTATGATTCAAGCGCTTGAGCTTTATGACATGCCGCCAGCGTGGCTACCTGAAGATGTTTTTAGTGGCTGGATAGCTGGCATGCTACCGACGGACTTGGCAACGCAGTTAGTCTTGATTCCAGAAGAAGTAAATTTACAAATATTTGAGCAAATTCTCACTTTTTAATCTTAAAGCTATAAATAGCAAAGCTGATATAAAATTTTATTGTTTCAAACCTATAGCAAGCAATCGGACACGAGTATGGCAACTTTATATCAATTACATAGCAGTATGGATACGCTCAGACGCACTACGGAACAAATGGCGTTGTCATGGCAGGCGGACGATAGCATCCTTTTATTGGGTACGACCGTCGCGTATATAGATTGGTTCAATGCGTATTTGGGCGATATCGAGAATATGGAAATAGAAACCATTGCTGGTATTTACGCGCTTGCCGACGATGTGGCACAGTTGCATGAAAACACCGCAGCGAAGCTTAATCTAGCGGCAAAGCTCACTGGTATTTTAAGCGATGCCGAATGGGTAGCGATGACCCAAGACAGCCGCTTTGATAAAGTAGTGACGATTGCCTTATGAGTATGTCTACTAACTCGTCTACATCCTCTCTGAGCTCAATCGATTTAGCATTAGACGATGTGGCATTAGACCAAGATGGGCATTTATGTGACCACACTATCTGGACGCCCGTTATTGCACAGCAGCTAGCTAATACCTTGGATGTCGTCTTAGATACTGAGCGCTTGGCAGTGTTACAGCAAGTACGAGCTTTTTTTGTAAAATTCAATCACGCACCTGCTACGCGCCCGTTGATTAAATGGCTACAGCAAACCTTGCCTGATAATGACATCAGTAATCAAAAGCTGCAGCAGCTATTCAATACTGGTTTGGTCGCCCGCCATGTCAATCGCCTTGCTGGGCTGCCCAAACCCCCTAATTGCTTATAAATGCCCATAAAAAAGGCAGATAAATCATTTTCTTTATCTGCCTTTTTTAATTTTAATAATAAAAATTACTCTTTAGGGTCGTAGACGGTGAGTGTCTCATAGCCGATACTACGACCTTCATCACCGCCAAATCCTTGTTGTCGCCATACCTCATATAAACATATTGCCACGCTGTTCGACAGATTCAAACTGCGTGAATCTGCTAGCATCGGCAATCGTAGCCAGTTATCAGCGCCAATATCTTCACGTATATCATCTGCCAGTCCCGCTGTTTCTGAGCCAAAAACCATGGCCACATTATTTCCATAAAACTCACTGCCCGATTCTGCAGTCTCTTGTCCACCAAAATCATAATCATAAAAAGGCTTACTTAACTTGGTAGTCAACGCCGTAATGGTATGACAGTCAGCATCTTGCAGTGCTTGCTTTGCCATTGACCAATTGTCGTGCACTTGCAGATGGGCATACTCATGATAATCCAATCCTGCACGGCGCAATTTTTTATCATCCAGCTCAAACCCTAATGGTTTGACTAAATGCAGCTGCGCCCCACTATTGGCACACAGACGAATGATATTGCCCGTATTACTGGGCATTTTTGGCGCTACCAGCACGATATGAATGGTCATACTCTCTCCGTCATTAGCATTAGGGTTGTTTTTCTGACTTATATGGCAAAGGTAATTAAAAGTTACAGTTTACTGCCAATAATTACATTTTGATACTGGGCACGTATTTTAACTTTGATTATGATGGCTGTAACGGACAAAGGGATAATATAAAAACATTGTCATCGTCTGTTATCATCTTGCAGTGCAACTTAGGATCAACATCAGGTTTCACTGTTACTACACTACTTATCTGTATCTGTCTTTTTTGAGGAATATACCATGAAAAAATTAGTTATCGCATCTTTGGCTGCTATGTTTGTATTAACTGGTTGTAACACTTTTAAAGGTCTAGGCCAAGACGTATCAAGCGCTGGTAGTGCTGTAAGCGGTACTGCACAAGAAGTACAAAACAAAATCTAAGCTTTAAATATTTAGGTTGTTTAAAGGGCTTATCATCTATGTGATAAGCCCTTTTTTATGAAGCTTAAGTTCTGAACCCTTAACGAGCATACTTCGCTATAAAAATGCTCTTAATATTTGATTGAGATACCTTTTACCAAGTTCTGTCGGTTGCAACTGTTCCGGATGATCCATCAATAAACCTTGCTCGATTAATGTAGCAACTTGTATGGCAATGCTGTCATAACTTAGCCCCGTACGTGCTTCAAATAACGACCATGCTACGCCACCATGCAAACGTAAGGCATTAAGCATAAACTCACTAACCAACTCCTCTTCATCAATCGCTTGCCAGCCAACCATTTTTGGCACTGATATTGATGTCCCATCTTGGCCATGAGCTTCTTCATGTTCTATATAACTTTTTGGCATACGGGATTTACTAAAGCGATAGATACCTGCTTGGTTGGTTTCATTATCAATAGTCCAGAAATCAGTCGCCATCTTATTGCCGATATCTTGTCCGGTAATATCTTGTCCAATAGTGACTTTTCCATGAGCACCCGCCCCGATTGCCAAATAGTCACCAAACTGCCAGTAGTTGACGTTATGTTGACAAGGCTTATCCCCTGCCCCAGACCATGCGGATACCTCATAATTGCAATAACCCAAATTCTGTAATAATGTCTGACCAGATTCTTCTATATCTGCCAAGCGATCCTCATTGGGTAAAATTGGCTGACTGCGATAGAATACGGTATTTGGCTCAATGGTCAGCTGATACCATGAGATATGGGTCGCACCAGCATCGTGTGCCATTTGAATATCGTCTAACGCCTCGCTCATGGTTTGCTCTGGCAGTCCATGCATCAAATCCACGTTTACGCGCTCAAATCCAGCTTCTCGAGCCGCTTTAATTGCAGATAGCGCTTGAGTAGGATTATGAATACGTCCAAGCGTGGTTAATTGTTCAGCAGAAAAGCTCTGCACACCTATCGATAGACGATTAATACCCACCTCTAAATAGTCAGCAAATGGCGCATGCTCAAGGGTACCTGGATTTGCCTCCATGGTGATTTCGATGTCGCTAGAAAATTGATAATATTTCCGTAAACCATCAAACAAGCGCTGGTATTGAGCAATGGGCAACAACGACGGCGTACCACCGCCGATAAATATGGAGCTAATCTCACGTCCTTGGGTCAATATCTGCTGCATCGCAGCATCTTGCAATAATGCATCTACATATTCATCATACATGGACAGCTGACTATCAACTGGTAGCTCATGTGAATTAAAATCACAGTATGGGCATTTTTTGACACACCACGGGATATGGATGTATAACGCCAATGGAATGTCTGTCACTTCTACTGTATTCGAATGACCATCATGAAAAGGCTTTGCTTGCTGAAACAGTTGATTAGGTTTGATATTTGACATAAGCAGACTTATCTATAAATAGGTAACTGCCATCAGTAGCAGAAAATACCGCTAGGATAACGGCTAAGCACAGTAAAAAAAAGCCTAACTTCAAGAAAATTCTATCGATAACAAAACCAATGACAAAGGCTCATGTTAAAAATTCTTAGTTATAGGCAAAATAACTAAGAATCACCATTATTATATAAAATAATTATAAATAACCAACTATATAAAAAGGATAAAAACCATGGCATATTGGCTTATAAAATCTAATCCAAGCTGTTTTAGTATAAAAGACTTAGAAGGTGCAGGAACAGAGATGTGGGATGGCGTGCGTAACTACCGAGCCCGCAATTTTATGCGTGATGATATGCAAGTAGGTGACAAGGCGTTTTTTTACCACTCTAGTGCTAAACCCTCTGGCGTTGCTGGTATCGTGACTATTAGTCAAGCTGGCTATCCTGATATTACTCAATTTCATCCTGAACACCGGCATTACGACCCGAAAGCCACCGCAGAGAATCCGCGATGGTATATGGTGGATGTGACTTTCAATCAAGCTTTTAATGATATATTACCACTGTCAGAGCTAAAGTTTCTGCCCGCGCTCGAGGACTCATTATTACTGAGAAAAGGCTGTGAGCAATTGACCATCATACCGCTTGAGCCTAAACACTGGTATGCAATTATGGATATTGCAGGAAATCTTAATTTACTGTCAGAAGATACTGACTCTATTGAATGAATAATTCTGGCTTATAAGCACCAAAATTGATGTTTAATTCTTCTATTAGAGGCTTAATACACCTATAAATACGATATTTATCAAACCTTTCTAAAACATTTACATTATAGCCTAACTTCTTTACCATTCTATTAACTTATGACCTGTCACTTCATCACTTGAATCGGCGGGTTATTTTTATTTTAGCATCAGTGATTCTTTTTTCACTCCGCATGCCTAGTCTTATTAAAAATGCACTTGCTCATATTATTTATCGGAGTATTATCGTCGCACACCTCCTATTTTACTGTCTCGCTATTGATTTATTAATGGCTGTGTTTGTTCATTAGTAAAATTTGTTTATCAAAAATAATTATTGTAAAGAATAAAAGTTGCTCATTATGGTTTTCCCGTTGTCTTTTGTAGATTTTAAAAGTTACAGTTTACGCTTAGGTATACTCGCGCTGCCCATCTTAATCACCCAATTTTGTCAAGCAGCGCTTGGTGTTGTCGATGCCATTATGGCAGGTCAAGTTTCGGCACTTGATTTGGCTGCTGTCGCTGTCGGCTCAGGTATTTGGCTACCATTATTTTTATTAGCAACAGGTATTTTGATTGCGACTACGCCTCTGATCGGTGAAGCCATTGGTCAAAACCAACTCGATAAAGTACCACATATCACGCAGCAGTCATTATGGACGGCTGGTGTCATTGGTATCCTTGGTTTTATCATTGTCAACCTAGCACCCAATGTACTTGCCCTCATGGGTGTTCCTGAAAATATACAACCGATAGCAACTCAGTATTTGCATGGCGTATCATTTGGCTTCCCTGCAATTGCCGTTTATGCGGTGCTGCGTAGTTACTGTGAAGCGCTTGGTCGACCTGAGCCAGTGACAGTTATTAGTATCATAGGGCTGCTTGCAGATATCCCGCTTAACTATATTTTTATCCATGGCTTGTTTGGCATGCCTGAGATGGGTGGCGCTGGTTGCGGGGTAGCAACTGCTATCGTTTTGTGGATTAACGTCTTATTATTAGCCGCTTATACCAGCTTTACTAAGCGTCAGCAATTTGCCAGTACGCGCTTTTTTTATGCCTTTGCCAGCCCAAATCGGGCACAGATAAAAAAACTTCTCAAGCTTGGTATTCCGATTGGCGTCTCTATCTTTTTTGAAGCCAGTCTATTTAGCTTAGGCGCACTGGTGATTAGTCCATTGGGTGAGCTGGCAACCGCGTCGCACCAAGTCGCCCTATCAGTGACCTCGCAGTTGTTTATGATCCCCATTTCGGTCGCGATGGCACTGACCATTATGGTATCCAACCGCTTTGGTGAAAAAAACCTAATGGCACTGCGTCAAGTACAAGCAACCGGCCTTATATGGACGGTACTTATTGCATTTGCTTGTATGATTGGTGTTTGGCTATTTAGACCACAATTAGCAGCGGCATTCACTGACAATCCTGTAGTACGAGCTCAAGCCATGCATTTGCTCATCTTTGCGCTTGCTTATCAGCTATTTGATGGCTGGCAAGTCAATGTCGCGGGCATATTACGGGGCATGCAAGATACTACAATACCGATGTGGGTTACCCTATTTTGCTACTGGATAGTGGCACTGCCGCTTGGTATTTATCTAGTACGCTTTACTGATATTGGGGCGCAAGGTTTTTGGATGGCTTTAATTACGGGGTTATTTTTATCGTCTATTTTACTTACCATACGTTTGCGCTACCAACAAAAGAGATTACTGGCAATGTGGGGATAATAATAAGACTAGGTTTACACAAGTTTATCTAAATGTTATCTGTAATAATCATCACTGGCGCTCGCAAGTCACATAGACTATGATAAATTCTTACTCAAACGAGCGCTTACGTCATAATATGTAAAAAAACTCAGTTAACAACTGTACATCGATTGCTCATTGCCGTGAATATAGGTATCATTAGCAATTATCTACACAATATTTAGTTACACTATTTTTCTCGAATTTGTTACAAGGCAAAAATACAATTATGGATATTGAAAAAATACGCACCCTCATTGCACTCATGGAAGAAAGCGAACTGGTTAATTTGGAAATCAGCTCAGATGACGAGCATATCAGTTTGACTCGTCACTATGATGCGCCGGCGCCAACGATGATGGCCGCACCTACTGCTGGTGCTGCTACACCTCATACTACTGAATCTCAGCCTGCGATGAAAGCAGGTAGTGTTGAGACATCACCTATGGTTGGCGTTTATTACTCAGCCCCTAGCCCTAATGATCCACCATTTATAAAGGTTGGACAAAAAGTGCAAGCTGGTGATACGCTCGGCATCATTGAAGCGATGAAAATTATGAATCCTCTTGAGGCGACTCAAAGTGGTGTTATTGATGAGATCTTGGTCACTAATTCTGAAGTGGTACAGTTTGGTCAGCCTATCGTACGCTATAAAGCGTAACCAGATTTGCCAACCTTTACTTCGTTCTGATGGAGAGCGTGCTATTTATCAGGCAATATCAACTTATGCTTAGGCTATTTAAGCTTAATCATATCTAAGCTTAAAGATTTTAAAGTTAGATAATCACTAGGCTTAATAATAAATTTTGATATTGCTGAATATAGTGACTCCATTAAAAAACGCCGCTTCAATAAGGATGACCCCATGATAAAAAAACTGCTCATCGCCAATAGAGGTGAGATTGCTCTACGTATCGTTCGCGCTTGTAAAGCCCTTGGTATTCAAACCGTTGGTGTTTACTCTACGGCTGATGCCAATTTGATGCACTTACGCTTTGTTGATGAAGCCATTTGTATCGGCAAGCCTAATGCCAATCAAAGCTATCTAAATATCAATACTATCTTGACTGCTGCTGAGATTACTGGCGCTGATGCCATTCACCCCGGTTATGGTTTTTTGGCTGAAAATGCTGAATTTGCTGAACGTATTGAAGAAGCTGGATTAACCTTTGTAGGCCCTACTGCAGATCATATTCGTCTGATGGGCAACAAGGTTTCCGCGATTAATGCTATGAAAAAAGCGGGTGTGCCGACAGTACCTGGTTCAGTAGGTGCTGTGACGCTACACAATGCTGAAGAGCAAGCGCGCAATATTGGTTTTCCCTTGTTGATTAAAGCGGCAGCGGGTGGCGGTGGTCGTGGTATGCGTGTGGTTGAGCGCTTTGAAGAAATTATCGGTCAAGTGCAAGCGGCTAAGCAAGAAGCTGAGCTATGGTTTGGTGATGATACGGTTTATATGGAACGTTATCTCCAAAACCCGCGACATGTAGAGATACAAGTACTTGGCGATGGTAATGGTAATGCCATTCATTTATATGACAGAGATTGCTCATTGCAGCGTCGTCATCAAAAAGTTTTAGAAGAAGCCCCTGCCCCTGATATTCCTGATGATGTACGTCAACCTATCTTAGATGCTTGCGTAAAAGCATGTAAGCTAGTCAAATACCGCGGTGCTGGTACTTTTGAGTTTTTATTTGAAAATAATGAATATTTCTTTATTGAGATGAACACTCGCGTACAAGTTGAGCATACTATTACTGAGATGATTACAGGCATTGATGTGGTCGTTGAACAGTTAAAAATCGCAGCAGGCTACGGTTTATCGTATCGCCAAAGTGAGATTGAAATTCAAGGCCATGCGATCGAATGTCGTATCAATGCTGAAGATCCGGTGACCTTTATGCCATCACCTGGTACGGTCACTCAGCTGTATTCACCTAGTGGGGCTGGTATCCGCTTTGACTCACATCTATATCCTGGCTATGAGATTCCAAGTTACTATGATTCTTTGATTGGTAAGCTTATTTGTCATGGTCAAACCCGTCAGCAAGCGATTTCTAAAACGCTACAGGCACTTGATGAGTTGGTTATCGAAGGTATCAAAACAAATATCCCGATGCATCGTGATGTAATCTTATCAGATGATAATTTTGTTCATGAAGCACAGAATATTCATTATCTTGAAAGAGAATTGTTAACTGCTAATAAAGAAAAAGCCAACTTGTGAACTGATTAAATATTGATATCACATATTGTTATCCTAAAGATTTGTTCTCAATAAAAAAACCGCTATCCATGCAGATAGCGGTTTTTTTATTGATGATTGTAATTAAAGCTAAAGCAAAGTCACCGAAAAACCATTATTATGGCAGAATTCTATTAAAGTTCATAAAGCACTCTTTGCCATCAGGATCAGCACACCACTGCATTTGATTGCCATCATGATTTAAAAATGCAATCAACGCCTCATTGCTCTGATCTATCTGGCTGCCGGAGCAATCTACTTCATTGTTATCGTAAACGGTTTTAATAGCAATGATAGGTAGCCCCTCTTCACGGTGCGTAATCAAATAACGTCCATAAGTCCACTCTTTGCCACTGACTGACCACATTTCATTATCAGCAGCAAAATTGTAAAGCTCACGGCACTGAGCAGATTTCTTTGCTGATGCAATGAGTTTTTTGCTGGTATCTGCTTGAATATTAATGAGTCGTTTTTCGTTTTGTGTCAATAGTCCTGCACCGGCGTCGACTTTAGGTTCATTACTTTTAATCTGACTCTTCTCTTTTGACGCTGCTTGCCGCGCCTCAGCTTCTTTGGTCATCGTGATACTACTGTTTAAATCGATCTCCCACTGTCCAGCAATCGCAGGACTAATATGTGTGGTAATGGTCGGCTTACTAACTGCTTCGCCATTTACTGGCAATGATGCCAAAATAGCGGCTAATGAAAATGAAGCAAATGAGAGAGGTTCCATAATTAACCTTGTTATTTATACTATTATAATAATGAATGCTATGTACATTAGCGTAAGTCTTAGTCACCGAAAACACAAGTAACATTATGCTATTAGGCTTTAACCTCTCAGTGGTAAGCATTTCAATAAGATCTCTAATTACTGAGTTTCAAACATAGGTCCAAACATAGGTCCAAACATAAAAAATAACGCCATGGCTCTGATTTGCTTATCGCAATGAGCCATGACGTTATACTTATAGAAACGTAAACTTATATACCTAAATATTTAAATTCTTAAGTACTTAGTTATCAAACAGCAGCGATACTAACTGCTTGAGCAAAGGCTGACAATGCACCCTTTAGCATGGCTGATACGGTGCTGCTACAAGTACCGATACCGGAATAAACTTCACCATCTACATTTAGCTGTATATAAGCAGCAGCATTGGCATTTGTCTTATTGTCTCTATTGTTATCATCATTGATACCATCACCGCTATTATGCTGCGGATTAATTGCATGCTCAGCGTAGTTAATGACATGGATTGATTTACCTGTGTGCTGCGCCAATCCATCGATAAACGAAGATAACGGCCCATTACCATCACCATCTATAGTGATGGTATCGCCATTCATCTGAACTTGACCGTTAAAGTAGACTTCGCCGCCTTTATTGTTGACTGTATAATCTAACAGCTCAAAACTGCCTTGCTGTAAATAAGTGTCTTCAAAGGTCTGTAAGATTTCATCATTCTGCAATTCACGAGCCGTGGTTTCAGCTTGTTTTTGTACCACACCACTAAAGTCAATTTGCATCCAACGTGGTAAATTAAAGCCATAGTTGCGCTGTAAGATATAAGCCACACCGCCTTTACCAGATTGGCTATTGATACGAACCACATCCTGATAGCTGCGACCAATATGTGCAGGATCAATTGGTAAATATGCTACATCCCAGACGTTTTCTGTCTTCTCCACATGCTTCTCATTATAGTCGAGGCATTTCTTGATCGCGTCTTGGTGCGAGCCGCTAAAGGCAGTAAATACAAGCTCACCTACATAGGGATGACGTGGATGCAGAGGCAAGTTATTGCATTCGCTAACGACTTGTACAATCTCACTCATGTTACTAAAATCAAGCTCAGGATCGATACCTTGGCTAAACAGATTCATCGCCATGACCATGATATCCATATTACCGGTACGCTCGCCATTACCAAGCAAGGTGCCCTCGATACGATCTGCGCCAGCAAGCACACCAAGCTCAGCTGCTGCCACCGCACAGCCTCGGTCATTATGCGTATGCAAGCTAATAGTTACATGCTCACGCTTGGCAAGATTACGACAAAAATACTCGACTTGATCAGCGAATACATTGGGCATTGACGCCTCAACCGTCGCAGGTAAGTTTAAGATTACCTCTTGGCCGTTCTCGGGCTGCCAAACATCACAAACGGCATCACAGACTTCAACTGCATATTCAGTCTCAGTTTGGCTAAAGCTCTCAGGTGAATACTGGAATACCCATTCTGTTTCTGGATATTTAGCAGCATATTCAACCAATAATTTAGCACCAGTGACAGCTATCTCTTTGATTTCAGCTTTATCTTTAGCATATACTTTTTCGCGCTGAATACGGCAAGTTGAGTTATAAACATGAACGATGGCACGCTTTGCGCCTTTTAAGGATTCAAAAGTACGAGCAATCAAATGCTCACGTGCCTGCACCAATACCTGCAAAGTCACGTCATCAGGCACATGATTTTCTTCAATCAATTTACGAGCAAAATCAAACTCGACTTGTGCCGCTGAGGGAAAACCTATTTCAATTTCTTTAAAACCCACATCTATCAAGGTTTCAAAAAAACGCATTTTTTGTTCAATAGTCATCGGATCAATCAATGCCTGATTGCCATCACGCAGATCCACACTTGCCCATATCGGTGATTTCTCTAGCGTTTTGCTCGGCCATGTGCGATCTGGCAACAGTGGCGCAAATGCAAAAGGGCGATATTTACGGAAATCGAAAGCGGCTTTTTTGGGTGTGCTCTTTGCAGCGGCAGGCGCTACAGGGCGTGTTGCTTGGTCAGACATAATCAATCCTTAGATGGCATTAGGTTGGTATTTTTAGTGAGGCAATCAATGCCAAAATCTTGCTTTATCATACGAGATAATACGAACTTATGCCATTATAATAACAAAGTTTATAAGGTGAATATCGGCTTTATAATAAGTATATTTACCTTATATTAGTGAAATGCGATAAATAAATCGCTATAATTGGCATAATCCACTAATAAAAATACTTATTATGCAACATACTCATTCTAATCAGCTTTTAATTGCAGATATTGATGACACAGATAAACGCTTATTGCGCTTATTGCAGACCGATGCACGTATGAGCATTACTGAGCTTGCCGAGCGCGTTAATCTCTCGGCAACCCCTTGTGCGCGCCGTATTAAGCGCTTAGAAGATAGTGGCGTTATCACCGGTTATCATACTCAAACCGATGCTCAAAAACTTGGCTATCCCTTGGCAGTTTTCATTGCTATCAGTATGGACCGTCACACAGCTGACCGTTTTGAGCAGTTTGAGCGCAAGGTTAAAAGCTTCGATGAAGTCATCAGCTGTAGTATCGTCACTGGTCGCTCCGAGGACTACCTGATTAAAGTACGCGTACGCGATATGGCTCACTATGAGGAATTTTTATTGCATCGGTTAAATCGTATCGAAGGCGTGGCACAAGTCCATACCAGCTTTGAGCTGCGAGAAGTATTTAGTCGCAGTATGGTTTAATCATACTAAAGTGATTCGCTTAAATGATTATTTTTTGCAGTCGGTTCGTTTGACGCCAGAAAAAGAATACCAAAACCAGTCCTGTCAGCAGTCCTATAGCCGCTACCAACAACCCTGCATTAAAGTTATCATTTTCTCCCGCCAGCGCTACCGTTACCAATGGTCCGATGAACTGCCCTATTGCATAGGCTAATGTCGCCAGTCCTATCAGCAGATTTGAATAGATGGGATTTATGTTTTTAATAATCGTCAAGGTCATAGAAACCATACCCACAAAGGTTAACCCTAAAATCATGGCATTAGCATATAAACCAATAGCGCCATCAAACCCTATAGGCAAATACATGCCAAACGCTTGCAATAACGTCAAGCCCATTAAGGTTTTGACTTCACCAATACGCTTGGCAAGAGCACCCCAAATCGGGTTTGAGAGCATGGCAAAAATACCTACCACCAGCCAAATAGACAGTCCAGCAGAATTTTGAGTGGTCAAGCGCTGAGCTGCCATTACCGGCAAAAAAGTCGCCGATGTAATATAACCAAAGCCTGCCAGCACATAACTGGTCAACAATAACGCAATGGGCTTGCTATGACCTGCTAGCGCCTCGTATAAAGAACGCTTAAAATTAATATAGGTTTGATATAGCGAGGAATAATGATTACTCTGGGTTGTTTCTGAGCTTACTGATGTTGGATTTGATGATGTTGAACCAGATAAAGTAACCATAGCAGACGGACGTATGCCATACAGCAACCATAAAACAGGTAAGCTAATCATTCCAGCGATCAGCCAAATCACGTCGAAATGGTAGCCAAGCGTTAGTAACCACCACGTCAGTATTGCGGAGGCACTGATACCGACGCCGATACCTGCATAGTGTACTGCCGATAGCACCGAACGGCGCTCAAGACTGAAACTTTGAATAACCAAAGATGAGCTTAAAATCATCGCCACACCACTTGCGATACCTGATATCAGCCGAATGCCATACCATAGATTTAATGACATATTTGGCACGACCAACAGCATGGTAGTAATGACACTAACTATTGTCCATAATATTAACATGTGCCATGTTAAACGCTGCGGCACAAACATCGCGATAAGCGCGCCAATAAAGTAGCCAATATAGTTGATTGAAGCGAGCCAACCTGCAATGGTCGTGGATAGCGACAATTGCAGCATAATATCAGGTAAAGTGGCTGTAAATAAAAAGCGTCCAAACCCCATCACCACCGCCATACAGTACATACCAATCAACGCAACAGCTGTTTCATTGGTGATAGTAATAACAGCACGGCTTTTGAGAGCAGTCATCATGACAGGGCCATTTTGTGGCAAAAAGCACACAATCCTTTGTGTTAAAGTAGTAAACAACAATTATGAACGAGTATTAGAACAGCATTAAATATAGTATTTAATCCTACGAAACATTGAGTGTTGGACGATTTTCTTGCTCATTTTTCTCTGCTTGTCCCAACATCTGCACGCGCTGATCACTAAACATATCCATATCAGGTGCAAGCGTACGCATAAAGCGGTCAAAATAGAGCATCTGCTTGGTCAATAAAGCAAAATCACGCGGAAAATGAATACCATGACGCTTACCGACCTCAACTATCTCCAGCATCATTGTATTCAGCTCATCCGCCTGCTCTTTCGTATTAAAAGGCACACCACTGGTAAAGGCTTTGTCCTCTGCCATAATGGTCTTCATCATACGCTGCAAATCATCACCCAATGCCACCACATCAACCTGACTACCACCATGTGTCATCTCCATATCTATCATATGGCGTGCCATCGCATAATAATCATTATCCTGCATGGCTTGCATCATTCCCATGCAAGCGCGCCAGCTTTCAGCCTTCAATTTACCGACAATACCAAAATCTAAAAATCCGATACGTCCATCAGTTAATAGCATTAAATTACCCGCATGCAAATCCGCATGGAAACTATTACACAGCATCAGACTTGCAAACCAAGTATTGAGCGTATCTGCCATCACTTGGGCAGGATCAGTACAATATTGACGCATCAAAGTTTCATCTACCATAGAGACACCGTATAAGCGGCTCATGGTCAACACACGCTTGGTAGTGTACGCCTCATAGACTTTTGGTGCCACCACACGTGTATTGCCTGATACTGCCAAAAACTGCTGAAAGTCGCGAATATTTTGTGCCTCAGCGATAAAGTCTGTCTCCGCAAGCATACGCAAACGAATCTCATCAATAATCGGCGCAATGCTGGCAAATCTCATTGAAGGCATCAACAATTCAACCAGCTTTGTCACGCCATGCAATACACCCAAATCCGTCTGCATAATGGTTTCGACGCCAGGTTTTTGCACCTTTAAGACAACTTCATCACCATTATGCAAACGCGCTGCGTGGACTTGGGCGATAGAAGCAGAAGCCAGTGGTTTTGAATCAATATAGGCAAACGTCTCTTCAAGTGTGAGTCCATTAACAGCTAGCTCTTCTGTTAATACTTGCTCGATATAAGCATAAGACAATGGCGTGGTTTGATCCAAACAGCTTTGAAAGGCTTGCACATATTCGCGCGGAAATAATGACGGCGTACTGGCAATAAACTGCCCAATTTTGATATAAGTCGTACCCAGTTGTTCAAAAGTTTCTTTTAACAGCATGGCATCAGGCTTTTCGCCCTTCGCCACTCTAAGCGCTGATAAACCAGCGACACTTGCTGTTTGACGAACACGATTAACGACATTAAAGGTATGTTTTAATAAATGCGGACGATGAATTTTCATAAAAGACAACTGTGGTCATAAGAAGGATATTTGAGAATCGGCGATTATAATTGGTAAAAAATCATTAATTGAAATTAGGAAAAGCTATTACAGACAGGACATTCTGACTCTTTTCGATATCCCATCAAGCGTTGCTGCATCCGACTACCATCCCATATCAGCAGTTTGTTTGTCAGTGGATTTTTGGTTAATCCTAGATATTGCAAAGCTGCATTGGCTTGTAGATTCCCCATGATAGCTGTGGTGCTGGCAAGCACTCCTGAATTGGCACACGTACGTTCATCCGCCTCGGCATCTAGTACTACCGAACCAAACACACAGTGATAGCAGCCAGTATTTAGATGTGGCTCAAACAGTGCCAGTTGCCCCTGCATTGCAATAGCAGATGCCGATAATAATGGAATCTGATAGCGCACACTAATACGATTGATGATGTCACGGGTAGCAAAATTATCTGTACAGTCTAACAATAGGTCTGGCGTACCGCACGCCATATCAAGTAACTCATAAGCATTGTCTTCACTCAAACGCGCTATCGTACCGCGAGCTGTGATTAAAGGATTGATACGCATCAACATTTGCGCAGCAGTTAGAGCTTTAGGTTTACCAATATCCTCCGGTAAAAACAATGTTTGACGCTGTAAATTACTGGCTTCAATGTCATCTTCATCAATTAGGTGAATATGCCCAAGTCCTGCACGCACTAAGGTTTCAGAAGCTGGGCAACCTAGCCCACCTGCGCCTATCATGACGACACGTGATGATTTTAATCGTAGCTGAGCATCAATATCCCAGCCATCAAGCAATATTTGACGCGCATAACGCAGCAGCTCATCATCTAACAATATCTCTGTTTCTACATTACTCATATGGATTACCAGTACTCAATATTGCCGCTTATTTTTATAAAACTGCCCAAGCGTCACTCTATCGTTCCCACCAAAATCTTTAATCGTTTGTATATTATCGAAATGATTGTCCGCAAATAACTGGCGTGCAGCATGCCCTTGATCAAAGCCATGCTCAATCGCTAGTAGCCCGCCTACTTTTAGGTACTGCGGCGCATGATGGACAATATGTTCGATATCAGCCAAACCATGATTAGGGGCGCTCAAAGCACTAATTGGCTCTGCTAATAAACCTGCTAAATGCTTATCCGCCTCATCAATATAGGGCGGATTTGAGACAATCACATCGAATAAATGTTCGTCCTGAGTAGAGAGTGCATCATACCAGCTACTATGGACAAACTCGATATCTACAGCATTACTGACCGCATTATGCTGAGCAATTTTTAGCGCCTCTAGCGAGAAATCAACGGCAACAACTTGCCAGCTTACTGGTTCCAATTTGCGAGCCAGCTTTAACTCGTGAGCAAGACTAATGGCAATGCAACCAGAACCCGTGCCCAGATCAAGCAGACGCTTATTGCTAGCAGCATTAGGTACAAACTCTTTATTGGCAGTATTTATCCAATGTAGTACTTGCTCAACCAAAACTTCCGTATCGGATCTGGGAATTAAGGTATGTTCATTAACGGCAAAATCAAGCGACCAAAATGCCTGTATACCCGTTAAATAAGCCAATGGTGTACCTTGCTGCATTTTGGTCACACCAACATTAAATCGCTCAACCTCAACATCACTTAGCTGATAGCTATCATCCGTTATTAAAAATAGCGCGGGTTTATCAATGATATATAGCAGCCAATCCGTTATCCAAAATGGCGGAACAGATAATTCTTCCGCCATTTGAATCGCTTGCTGCTTGATTTGCCATACTGTTACGTCTGCTGCTTTTTGCGCTGTCATAAATGACTCTTAATAATTATATCTGCTTTATTTTTATAACCTCTAACCTACTCTGACGCGCGCGGTGGCTCATTGGTATTGGTTAAATTAGGATTGGCTTTGGTTAACTCAACACCTTTATTACTGCCACTATTACTATCGTCACCGCCATCACCATAAATATCATCATTGTCACCAATGACGATATATTTATCAACATAATAAATCAGCGCTAAAATAGGAATACCAATTAGAAAAGTAAACATAAAGAAGAAGGGATAACTGGTGCTATCAACGATAGTGCCTGAATAACCACCCACCACTTTTGGTAATAATGTCATTAGTGATGAAAATATTGAATACTGGACGGCAGTAAATCGAATAGATGTTAATGCAGATAAGAAGGCAATAAATACAGCACTAGCAAGACCAGCTGCAAGGTTATCAAGGATTACTGCCAAATACATATACGGCAAGCTCCCAGGATGGTACGTCAACAGAATAAATAACAAGTTGGTCACGCAGGCAAGGACTGCTCCAACCATCATTGCACGCATGATACGCATCTTTTGTGCTAATAAACCACCTAAGAAACCACCAGCAATCGCCATGACAACACCAACCAATTTAACGGCGTTGGCAATATCAACTTTAGTGAATGCCATGTCTTGATAGAAGACGTTAGAGATAACCCCGGCAACGATATCGGAGATACGATAAAGACCAATCAGCGCCAATAACAATAACGCCTTTTTACCGTAACGGCGGAAAAAGTCAGCAATAGGCTCAATCCATGTGGTCTTAGCAAACTCTTGCTCCACAAGATTGGCTTTTACTAAGCCGTAACCGATAATCAAAGCCGCTGCCAAACTCGATACCATACGCACTACTTCGATTAAGAAGCCTGCGAACACACTTTCTGTCTCAGGTAAGACCAAGCCCGCATTAGCAAATACCAGTACAAAACCTATGACTGATATAGCGAATACTAATACTAGACGGGTATATTCTGACGTTTTACGTTCAACAACCACTTGTTGTCTAATCGGCTCATGAATCACCAAGGTGGTAATAACCCCAATGCCCATCACCGCTGCCATAATCCAGTAGGTATTGCGCCACGCCTCATAGCTATAGAAGCTCTCGGTAGAACCAAAGTAATCGGCTAAATATAATGCTCCAGCACCAGCGACAATCATCCCGATACGGTAACCGGTCACATACATGGCAGACAAGACCGCCTGTAGGCTTGGTGGTGCCAATTCGATGCGATAGGCATCAATAACGATGTCTTGTGTCGCTGATGAAAAGCCAAGTAGTACTGCACCTACTGCCATCAGGACTAGACTGCCCTCATTCGCTGGATTGACACTCGCCATAATACAGATAGCGGCAATAATCATAATCTGCGAGACCAAAATCCAGCTGCGCCTGCGACCTAAGAGCTTGGTTAATATTGGCAATGGCACCGCATCAATCAGTGGTGCCCAGATAAACTTAAAGGCATAACCAAGCGCTGCCCAGCTAAACATCGTTACTACGCTACGATCAATCCCTGCTTCACGCAGCCATAATGATAAGCTAGAGAAAATTAGTAAGATCGGAATGCCAGCGACAAAGCCCAAGAACAGCATGATAAGTGAACGCCGATCAAGATAAGCTTGCAAAGATTCGCTAAGTGACTTCTTGGCAATAGGAGAATTGGGCGGAATAGGTTGGACAGCAGACATAACGACTCACCAAAAATTTAGACAAAAAATACGACAGTGCGCTACTTTTTATCCAAAAATTTTATCTACTGGCAGTGTGACATCGAGACTATCAGGATAAAAAAGGACAAAAAATTGCCTAGCTCTGTACAAAGAAAATGACATTTGCTGCAAAATTGAATAATGGTACTTGAGAATGCTTAAATTGACTAGATGTTTTTCCACTAACTACTTGATTGAGCATATCGGATATACTCTATAGCTTTCCTTAGTAAGTACATGTATCTTAACCTTTCTTAAATATAAATTAAGATATAATTTTTTGGTTTACTCCTATTAGATTTCTATCTAGCCTACTATTCAAGCGATTTTCCTATATTCCATATATGTATAAATAGATACCTATTTATTATATACAAGAATAATAGCTTTGATTTACACTACACGCTTGTTATGTTGTTTGGGCGTTTTAACTTTTATAAAGACGACTGACTCTTTATATAATGGGATTAACTTATGGCAATCGACGTAGTGGTCAATCAGCGGCATCTGCAAATTCAACTCAAACAGTTGGAGACAGTGTGGCATACCGTAATCAATGGCTATAATTTAAGTCAGGCGGCGACGGTACTGCATACCAGCCAATCAAGTCTTTCAAAGCATATCGCAGCACTTGAGAATCAGCTCAAAACTGAAGTGTTCGTGCGCCAAGGCAAACGTTTGACGGGGCTTACGACAATGGGTACGGCGCTCATGCCGCATATTGAGTCTATCTTTACCGAAATCCGTACGATTGAAAACCTCAGCCTCGACTTTAACAATCCAAATGTGGGTACATTGACAATTGCCACGACTCATACTCAGGCACGTTATGTCTTACCAGAAGTCGTGAAAGAATTTAAAGAGCGTTTTCCTAAGGTTAATCTCATTCTACAACAGGCAGATCCTGAAACCATCGCACAGATGGTGATACGTGGGCAGGCCGATATTGGTATTGCAACCGAGTCCTTGCTACATAACAACTATCTGCGCTGCTATCGTTATTACGACTGGACGCATCGTGTCATTGTGCCAAGCGATCATGAATTGGCAGGACTAGAATCTATCGATTTACCAACTCTCGCCAGCTATCCAATCGTAACTTATCACGGTGGTTTTACGGGGCGCGGCGCCATTGACAAGACTTTTAGCGATGCCGGTCTTGAGCCAGATATCGTATTGGCAGCACTTGATGCTGATGTGATTAGCACCTATGTTGGACTTGGCTTAGGGATTGGTATTATTGCAGAAATGGCATTTGAGCCAAGTCATTATCAAAATCTAACCGCCATTCCAGTCGACCATTTTGGACGTTTTACCAGTTGGATGGCAGTACGTGATGACGCAGAGATTCGTCAGTATGGACGGGCGTTTATGGAGCTGTGTCAAAAACAGTTTAGTCAGTAATGACTGCTGTTTTCACTAATACGTGTAGCTATAGTCAATCCACTATAAATCAAACACAGTGCTACTGGGATAAGTTTTGCGCCGCCTCTGTCTGCGCAGGCACAGCAAGCAAGAGAAATTTATACCAGTAGCGCGTTATGATATTTGTACTTATTTTATTTAGGAGTGACTATAGTATTTGATTATTAAGTCAGTTATATAAATAGAAGATCAAAGTACTCGTAATTAAAAATACTCATAAAAGCATCATTATCTTTAGATAGTGATGCTTTTTATTGTGAACTATTCTTTTCTAGTCAATGTCTGACTAAACCAACTGTCCTTATCCTCTATATCTCATATGATTAAGATTTGTTATCAGCATGAATACTGACCTTTATATCTTATTTAACCGCCCCATTATATAGGAGGTAAAGCGTTCAGGACTTGCATAATGATACTTATATCACTAGTTGAATAATAACTACGCAAGCTGAGGCTCTTATAAATTTATAATAAATAATACTGCCATTAATCATATGGCATCTAAAAACAGGTGATTTATGAGTAACTCTATTCCCTTATCCTTCTTAGATTTAGCCCCCGTTCCTGAGGGTAAAAGCATCGCTGAAGGCATTGCCCAAACCGTCGAGACAGCGCAGCAAGCTGAAAAATCTGGCTTAAATCGCTATTGGATGGCAGAACATCATAATATGCCCGGTATTGCTAGTGCAGCGACGTCAGTGCTATTGTCGCATATTGGTGCTCAGACTAAGCGTATACGTATTGGCGCAGGTGGTGTGATGTTGCCCAATCATGCCCCGCTCGTCATTGCTGAGCAGTTTGGTACTCTGCAAGCATTATATGGCGATCGCGTAGATTTGGGTTTGGGTCGTGCGCCCGGTACAGACGGTGCAACTTTTCAGGCATTACGTCGCCAGATGCAAGATGCTGATCGCTTTCCGCAAGATGTGCAAGAGTTGATGTACTTTTTGGGGAATGGCACAGATGATAGTCCCGTACAAGCATTTCCGGGTGCAAAATCCAATATTCCCATTTGGATACTAGGTTCTTCCCTTTTTGGTGCGACCTTAGCAGCGCACTTAGGATTGCCATATGTGTTTGCTTCACACTTTGCGCCGCAAATGCTTGGGCAAGCCATCAATGCTTATCGCGAGCAATTTAGACCATCAGCTTACTTAGACAAGCCTTATGTCATGCTAGCGGCAAATTTATTGCTTGCGGACGATGATGCGACCGCCCATTATCACTTTACCTCAGCACAGCAGAGCTTTGTGCGCTTGCGCCGTGGTGAAACAGGTCAAATGCCAAAGCCTACTCATGATATGGATAGTATCTGGAGCGCTGCTGAGAAAATGATGGTGGATAGTGCGTTGTCGGTATCGTTCATCGGCTCTGTTGAAACGGTTAAGCCAAAGCTTACGGCGTTTCTTGCTACCTATCAGCCCGATGAGCTGATTGTGACAGCAAACATCTATGACCAAGCAGCACGTTTGCGTTCGCTTGAGCTTGTCTCTGAGCTTAATTTATTTGATTTAAAACCAACAGCAATACTTGCATAATATTAAAAAACCTTCCCTTCTTTATAGAAGGGAAGGTTTTTTAATCAGGGGTTGATAAATTCTTAATAACTGTCTTTTGATTTAACCACTGTTTTATAAGTATGTAGTCATTTATCAAACAGTGGTTAAATTAGCCCCATAGCGCGTAATATTGCCGCGCCAATCGCCATGCCAAACATACCAACTACTGTTGTAAATGCCAAAATATTGGCCGCTAAAATATCATTACCGCCCATCGCTTTTGCCATCACATAGCTTGCTGCTGCTGTTGGTGATGCAACCATCAAAAACAGTACGCCCATATGTACGCCCGTTAAGCCAAAAGCAAAACCAACCGCTATAGCAACCAACGGTGCAATAACAATGCGTCCAATACTTGCCTGCATAGAAAGTCCAGAAGGATGCAACATCGACTTCAAATTAATACTGGCACCGGCACAAATCAGGGCAAGCGGTAAAGCAACTGCTGCTAATAGCCCACCGGTGATATGAATCACACCCGCTATCGGTGGTAGTGGCAATGCTTTATAAGTAAAGGCTGCAACGAGTGCAATGATGAGCGGATTGGTAAATAGCTTTTTGACAATCATGGTACTACGACTGAGCCAAGTATCCTCTATACTCTTAGACACTCGGCTGAGCGTAATCACCGCTAAAATATTAAACAGTATTGTCACCACACCCATATATACCGCGCCAATACTTAAGCCAGTCGTCCCATAGGCGTTGGCAACGGTTGCCAGTCCAATAATTGCCATATTGCTGCGAAAGATACCTTGTACAAAAACCCCTTGATTGGCAGGGTCGCTGATAAAGCGCTTAGCATAGAGCTCAGAGCCGATAAACAATATAAAGGTCACCACAATACCAGCGCCTATCAGTACCACTTGCTTCGCATAATCAACGTCACTATCGACCACACTAAAAAACAGCAGACATGGCAGACAATAATTAAAAACGAAACTGGAGGCCTGATCGATAAACACCTGATCCGCCTCACCGCGTCTTTTCATAAAAAAACCTAACCACATTAAGACAAGGTTGGGCAAGACGATGGTCATAGCAAAAATAATGGCATCAATCATAAATAGGCTCAGTTTAGTGACAAGCCCATCATAATGTGGACAATAGCGAGGTAAATTAATAAAAAAGATATAAGTAATAATAATAGAGTTGGTAATTCGTAGAGCCAGTATAAAGAGAAAGCAGCAACCAAGACAAGTGAGTACACCTCTTTCTTTTAACAACGGTAGTATTTTGGCAATAAAAAAGCCCATAACGACTTCTCGGTATGGGCTTTTTGCTTTTCTATTTTTTAAGTCATTGATACATTATTATGACGCGTTTAATGCTGCTTTTACTTTTTTCTGTTTCTTGACCGTCATTGCTAGTAGCTGGATAGCAGCCGGTGTGACACCACTGATACGTCCCGCTTGAGCCAATGTTGACGGACGGACTTGCGCAAGTTTTTGGACAATCTCATTGGACAACCCAGATACTACACTATAATCAAAATCTATTGGTAGCGCTGTATTCTCCAATCTCTTCATCTGATCAATATCTTCTTGCTGACGATCAATATAGCCTGCATATTTGACAGAAATTTCAATCTGCTCTCCCACTTGGGCATCGACTTTCGAATCAGTGATGGCAGCGATATCAGCAAAATGAATCTGCGGACGCTTGAGCAAATCAAAAGCTGTTGCCTCTTTGGATAGCACCTCGCCCGTTTGCTCTGTGATTTTTTTGCCCAATGCATTGGCAGGGGTTGCCCACATATCTTTGAGGCGTGCGGTTTCTGAAGCAATGGCTTCCATTTTTTCTTCATACGCTTGCCAGCGCACATCATCTACTAAGCCAAGCTTACGACCAGTTTCAGTCAAACGTTGGTCAGCATTGTCTTCACGTAGCAATAAGCGATACTCTGCACGACTGGTAAACATGCGGTATGGTTCGGTCGTGCCATGCGTAATCAAATCATCAACGAGCACGCCAAGATAGGCTTCATCACGGCGTGGTGTCCAGACATCAAACTCATTGTTTTCACAAGTGACTAGAGCGGCATTGGTACCAGCTAATAAACCCTGTACGCCTGCTTCTTCGTAGCCAGTTGTACCATTGATTTGACCGGCAAAGTACAAGCGGTCAATCGATTTGGTTTCGAGCGTTGGTTTTAGGTTTTGCGGATCAAAATAATCGTATTCAATCGCATAGCCTGGACGGGTAATATGAGCGTTCTCTAAGCCTTTCATACTATGAATAAATTCTAACTGTACATCAAACGGTAAGCTGGTTGAGATACCATTCGGATATAGCTCATGCGTAGTCAAGCCTTCTGGCTCGATAAATATCTGATGGCTGTCTTTATCCGCAAAGCGATGGATTTTGTCTTCAATCGATGGACAATAACGTGGACCAACACCTTCGATTTTGCCAGAGAACATCGGTGAGCGGTCTAGATTTTCACGGATGATATCATGGGTACGGGCATTGGTATGAGTGATATAGCAATTGACCTGTTCAGGATGCATGGACACATCGCCCATATAACTCATTACCGGTAGCGGAGTATCACCCGGCTGTACCGTCATCACACTAAAGTCAACACTACGCGCATCAATACGGGCGGGCGTACCTGTCTTTAGGCGACCAACAGGGAGTTTCAGCTCACGTAAACGATCAGCAAGCTTGATAGAAGGTTGATCGCCTGCGCGACCACCTTTTGAGCTCTCAAGACCAATATGAATCACCCCGCCTAAAAACGTACCTGAGGTTAACACTACCGTTTGCGTATTAAAAATAATACCAGTAGCAGTCACAACCGCTGTGGCACGACCGTTTTCAACTAGAATGTCATCGGCTGCTTGTTGGAAGATATCAAGGTTTGGCTGATTCTCTAACGTATGACGAATGGCGGCTTTATAAAGAATACGATCTGCTTGCGCTCGAGTGGCTCGTACAGCGGCACCCTTACGACTGTTAAGTACTCGAAACTGGATGCCAGATTTGTCTGTTGCCAGTGCCATTGCGCCGCCAAGTGCATCAATCTCACGCACCAAATGCGATTTACCAATACCACCAATCGCAGGGTTACAGCTCATCTGCCCCAGCGTTTCAATATTATGCGTCAACAGCAAGGTTTGCGCGCCCATACGTGCGGCCGCCAAAGCAGCTTCTGTGCCAGCATGACCGCCACCGATCACCACCACGTCGTAATTTTTTGGGTATTGCATGTAATGCCTCACTTGACTGATCACGCTATGCTTAGCGACAGGCTATTATTCAATAACAGGAACTGGGTAGATAAGTGTCAGTCGAATTTAAAAAAGAAATAGCGACTAGAATATAGAACAAGCCGCTATTAGCTGAATAGATAACCATTAATTATAACAATTTTTTATCATTTAAAAAACGTTATACGAAAAACTATTGAGATTAACGATCAAGAAGTTTTGATTAACGTTGACAGCATTTACCAATGCTCATTCTCAACCTTTATGTGTTAGGGCTTATTTGCCAGGACTAAGCGGCACAATACGGTCCGCCTGCCCACTCGCCAGCATATGTTGGCTACCATAGCCTTCTGGATTAATCTGCAAATAGGCGTTCATCTGCCCGATCGCATCGCCATCATCACTCGCCAATATATGCTGTTTTATTGTCTCAACGGGTGGTAGTGGCAAGTTTTTTAGTAATGCCAAACGCTGCTGGTTGTCGCCTTTATTAACGACCAGTTCAATAAGTTGACGCGCATCAATGGGTAAATCTGGCGTATTCTGTGCCAATAACGCCAAATGATAAGCGCCCGCAGCATCTTGATCCGCGACGATACGCTGTTCAATCGCAATATAAGTGGCTTCTGTTGCGCCGCCTGCCACGCTAAGCTGATGAATACATTTAAGCGCTGAATGTGGCTCATTGCCAGCGATTTCAATAATGCGCGTGGATTCATTTTTTAAGTGCTCGCGACGTTTTTCAATCGCAGCTTGCTCGGCATCTTGTATTTGAGTGGCTTGGCTATTTAATTCGTTAGTCATAGAACTCTCTTATTATTGATTCAATGTTTCTTAATGTTTCGAGGTATTGAATATCGATATTGAGAGTTATATGGGGATAAAGCTGGCAAAAACAATTGAACTTGCTGACTGTCAATATTAAAAAATAAAAAATCCGAGCAACCTTTAATAAGGCAACTCGGATTTGGGTACTTAGGCTCGAATATCAATTATATCAACATTTTAATGCCACTTAAATATTTAAGCGTTAAACGTCGATATAAAGTGCTCTCGATATTAAGCAGCTGGGCTATTTGCTTCAACCAAAGGCTTAAGCTCGCCTGATTGGTACATTTGTAAAATAATGTCTGATCCGCCCATCAATTCACCATCAATCCATAGCTGCGGAAAAGTTGGCCAATTAGCAATTTGTGGTAACGTTGCGCGGATTTCTGGATTTTCTAAGATATTGACGAAAGCAAATGGGCGACCAATTTGTGTCAAGACTTCAATCGCTTTGGCAGAGAAACCACACTGTGGGAACTGCGGTGAGCCTTTCATATATAGAATGACTTTGTTGTCTTTGATTTGGTTACGAATCAGTTGTTCAATATCGTTGGCAGCAGTATTTGGGGTTTGCTCACTCATAAAAACTCCTATTAATTAAAACTATTTATAAAAAAGACAGGTAACATTAAATTTATCATGTGGCTGCTACATGGGGCAATCTTAACCACATTGCAAGCAGTTTGGAAAGCTGACAGCCATAATCATACGCACTGATATACTATTGAGAATTAAACGCCAAGCGCATTCGGCACCAATAATACCACGGCATTGGCCATAATACCCTCTTGCCGACCGGTAAAGCCCAATTTTTCAGTAGTGGTTGCCTTAACACTGATATTGCCCACATCGGTCTGCAAATCACTAGCGATATTAGCGCGCATGGCTAAATTATGTGGTGCCAGTTTTGGGCGTTCACACATTACGGTAATATCAGCATTCCCCAACATATAACCTGCGGCCAAAACTTTGCCATATACATAACGAAGTAGTACGCGTGAATCTAAACCCGCATTTGCCGCATCGGTATCTGGAAAATGTTGCCCGATATCGCCGAGTGCCAAGGCGCCAAGCAAAGCGTCAGCAAGTGCATGCAGTACTACATCACCATCAGAATGCGCAAGTAAGCTGTGCGTATGATCAATAGGCACACCTGCCAGCACCACATATTGCTGCTGTTGACCATTATTATGAAACGCATGAACATCAATACCTTGACCAATTTTTATCATTATCATTCCAAGTAAATTAATGGTGATTAGGATAATTGAAAACCATTATCTAAATTTTTAAAGCGATTTTACCGCCAGTAAGATGCCATAGCTCGCCACCAGTTTCAATTAACTGGTATAATATGACGCTTATTTTATCATAATACCCAATCCAAAAGATAAGCCGACGTCGTTCTGCTGAGACTACGCATGGTAGTCATTGCATAATTTTGGCGTCAATATGTATTTTGGAGAACGTATAAATAGTTGAGCCGCTTTATGTCAGCCATACCAAACGCTTCTAACACATCAGCTTCTGCTTCTTTTGACGCCCATCGCCCTCTAACGCTTGCCGATATCAATGATCCTAGCACTAAGCATGTGATTGTTGGCATGTCAGGCGGAGTCGACTCTTCTGTGTCTGCCGTATTGCTTCAGCAGGCAGGCTTTGTGGTCGAAGGTCTGTTCATGAAGAACTGGGAAGAAGATGACGGTACCGAATATTGTACGGCGATGGATGACTTAGCAGATGCGCAAGCGGTGTGCGACAAAATTGGCATAAAATTGCATACCGCCAACTTTGCCATGGAATACTGGGATCGCGTCTTTGAGCATTTTTTAGCGGAATACAAAGCGGGTCGCACGCCAAATCCCGATATTTTATGTAATAAAGAAATCAAGTTTAAAGCATTCTTAGACTATGCCTTAACGCTTGGTGCTGATTATATCGCCACTGGTCACTATACCCGCCGCAGTGTGAACCATAAGAATAATGACGGTATTGAAGTGGCTCAATTGCTACGTGGGCTCGATAATAATAAAGACCAAAGCTACTTCTTACATGCGGTTGGTGGTGACAAGCTTGCCAAAACCCTGTTCCCAGTTGGTGAGCTCGAAAAACCAGTCGTTCGTCAAATCGCTGAAGATCATGACCTTATTACCGCCAATAAAAAGGATTCAACTGGTATTTGTTTTATTGGCGAGCGCCGTTTTAAAGACTTTTTACAACAGTACCTGCCTGCCCAAAAAGGCGATATCGTCACTGACGATGGTATTACTATCGGTACGCATGATGGTCTTATGTACTATACATTAGGGCAGCGCGGTGGTATTGGTATTGGCGGAGTGAAAGATCGTCCCGAAGAACCATGGTTTGTACTCGCAAAAGACTTGGATAACAACCGTTTGATCGTTGGACAAGGTCACGAGCATGCCATGATGCTGAGTAATGAGCTACAAGCTTATAAGCTCGATTGGGTCAATGGTTTACCGCCTGCAGATATCTTTACCGATGAAGGTTTACGTTGTATGGCAAAATCGCGCTATCGTCAGCCTGACCAAGCGTGCCGAGTGTTTGCTGTTGATGATAAAGGTTTAGAAGTACGAGTGATGTTTGATGCGCCGCAACGTGCAGTGACGCCAGGTCAGTCAGCGGTGTTTTATGTCGATGAGGTTTGTTTGGGCGGTGGCGTCATTGCCTCTATTGATGCGCCTTGCGGAATTTGACATCTCAGTTAACATTAATTAATACAATGATTTGTCTTTTTTTAGGATACTGAATGACCGCTCGCCTTTTCGCCTTGCTGAATATCTCATTTTCTTGTTCGATATGGGTAAAGAGAGGTCTTACGCTTACTTTCATTGCTGCGTCATTTAGTGCACAGTCAGCACCAGCAGAGATGGGTAGTATTACGGTGACCAGCTCTAATGCTTCGACTGGTAGTGCTTCTGGCACCTATATCGCAGCAGGTTCTGGTGCTACCGGTCGTTTTACTTTGGTGCGCAATGAAAATATTGGTTATAACAATAGCGCTGAGATAACACCAGCTAGTGGTACGCGCACCAATGGTATTGAAATCAGGAATGATTCTAATACTAGTATTGATAGAGATAAGTTCAAGTACACCTTTACTATTACTCCTGATGACAATGCTTCTATACATACCATAAAAGTTGGTCAAGCTAGCTATTCAATAGGTGGTAACTCAGAGATTGCACGTCAAACATTAAGCTTTACCCAAAATAGTCAAATTAGTACACCTGCGCAAGCTACCATCAGAAATAACCCAAACGTCTCCTATTTTTATAATGCCATGGGTGATTATTTTATGGGTAAAAAACTGGCTGGAAATAGCTTTAGCTCTAACAATATGGTTACCTTGCCACAGCTACGCTTCGATAGCTCAATTGGTGGAGATAGCGGCTTATATTATTACGGAATCACTGCGCTTAACGGTAGTGGTAATAGTAGCTCGTTTACGCCTACTACCAATAGTAGTGGACAAGTATCTTTTGCATCTGGTCAAAAAAGAGGCACCTTGCCCCCTATGCCCACCTTTACCAATATTCTAAAAGAAACCTCTACCAGTCCCAATAATCAGACGACTTATCGGGCATTGAACGTAAACGACATCATAGCTAATAATAGCAGCTACGTCAGCTATGGTATCGCTAATGCAGACAGCAACTATGTTCTTGCGGTTAAAAATGCCAAGACTGTCACCTTAACTTACGAAGGCATCATGAGAGGTAATAGTGCTATTGAAGCGGATGTGGTTGGAGAAACCTATAATGAATGGATCAGCTTCGGGGTAGAAAGCGAACCTCTCTATTATGTTTTTTCAGGAACAGTATTTAACGATAATGGTGGTAATACCAATCCACAAGTAAATAACTCTGGCTACTTTAACGGTATTTTTGATACCGTCTCCGAAAGCGGAATTTCTAACAGTACTATTAAACTAGTCGATTGCAACAACTCAGATATAGTTTACGCTAGTGAAAATTTACCTATGACTGGTGTTGGGCAATATCAACTTAGAACGCCCATTGCCAATCTGAGCGGCAAAAACACTGTCTGTTTGATAGAAGAAAACAGTACGAATACACACCCTATTCGCACTACTAATAGTAAAAAACAAGTGGATTTAGTGACGAACAAATATTTTTATGATACCAATAATTTTGGTAGAGTCGCTGCTGAAAATGCTGCTCTAGTACTTATAAAATACCAATATGTAAATAGCTGTCCGGCGACTATTGATTACCCCACTATTAGCAATACCGCTGCTGACAACCCTAATAGTGGTTTTAGTACTAAACCTATTGATAATATTGAGCCTGGAAACTGTATTGCCTATAAAATTACGGCAACCAATCGCGCCAACCTTTCTATTGATAACTTCATAATGCAAGATATGCTTCAAAAGAAGGGAGAAAAAGGGGCCACGGTCGACTCAAAACTGATTGCGCCACTATATAAGCCAAATGACTATGCTTCTGATAGTGTGGCTATCGGTAACAATGGTTTAATTAAAACCAAAATATTTACTCTAGCTGCAAAATCATCTTACGACTTTTACTTCAATACTAAGTACGGTACAACGCAATCTAATTAATACATGATGATTTTTCAGATTAAATCATTTTTTACATTTTTTTAACCAGCTGTAATTTCAATAACTTTTGAGGCAATGATATGAATCTACTTACCGCACTCTCCCCAATCGATGGTCGCTATGCATCCAAAGCCGATAGCTTGCGCCCTTATTTATCAGAATTTGGTCTGATTAAAGCGCGCGTGACCGTTGAGATTCGCTGGTTACAGTCATTGGCTGATAATAGCGCGATTGGTGAGTTGGCAGAATTTGATACCAATACCAATGCGTTTTTAAATGCTATCGTAGATAACTTTAGCGAAGCTGACGCGCAAGCGATCAAAGACATCGAAGCAACGACCAACCATGATGTAAAAGCGGTCGAATACTTTATTAAAGATAAATTCCGTGGTCAGGCAGCACTTGAAGATTCATTAGAATTTATTCATTTTGCTTGCACCAGTGAAGATATTAATAACCTATCTTACGCACTCATGCTCAAAGACAGCCGCGAAATCGTCGTTGCTAAAATGCAAGAAGTAACGGATAGCATCGTTAATCTAGCAATTATCCATGCTGATCAACCGATGCTTTCACGTACTCATGGTCAAACGGCAAGCCCGACGACTCTAGGTAAAGAGATGGCAAACGTTGCTTATCGTCTAGCGCGTCAAATCAAGCAAGTCGGTCAGGTAGAGTTACTCGGTAAAATCAATGGTGCGGTCGGTAACTATAATGCTCACTACGCCTCATATCCTGACGTTGATTGGCAGAATCATGCTGAAAAATTCATTAATGAACGTTTAGAATTGACCTTTAATCCTTATACCACGCAAATTGAGCCGCATGATTATATCGCTGAATTGTTTGATGTAGTAAAACGCTTTAATACCATTCTAATCGACTTTAACCGTGATATTTGGCAGTATATTAGCTTAGGCTATTTTAAACAGCGCCTAAAAGATGGTGAAGTGGGTTCTTCTACCATGCCGCATAAAGTCAACCCGATTGACTTTGAAAACTCTGAAGGTAATTTGGGTGTAGCTAATGCCATGCTTGCTCATTTGGGTGAAAAGCTACCGATTTCACGTATGCAGCGCGATTTGTCTGACTCTACCGTGTTGCGTAATATCGGTGTTGGTCTAGCACAAAGCATGATTGCTTATGATGCGTGCCTCAAAGGCGTCAGCAAACTTGAATTAAATGCCCAACGTTTAAATGACGATTTGGATAATGCGCAAGAAGTATTGGCTGAACCAATTCAGACGGTTATGCGTCGCTACCGTGTTGAAAACCCATACGAGAAGCTAAAAGCATTAACTCGTGGTAATGCCATGACTCGTGAAGCGATGCTTACTTTTGTTGATGGCGATGAATTATCGGCAGTCAGTGAAAGCGATAAAAACAGTTTGCGTGAAATGACGCCTGCTACTTATATTGGTAATGCGGCTGAACAAGCACGCACGATTAAAGAATGGATTGCTAAAATTTAACTGGCAATCAAATCATTTCTATCAAATGTAAAAAAGATATAAATGAGCACTCATTTATATCTTAATAAAAACCTTACTCTAAACACTATTATTTTTTAAAATACATAGTTGATGGGTGAGGTTTTTATTCTTTATCGTCTTTATCACTGCTATCGCCCGGTATGATAGCTTTACCCACAGCGACCGTACCTTTAACCACACCTTTAGTGGTTTTATAAGCGATTTTAGCAGGTACAGTAACAATTTTATGTACACAAGCTTGCAGCAAAAACATACTGGCAATAATAACGATAAAATGCAATTTTTTCATAAATGTCCTAAGAATAATTATAGGCTCTGATGACAGTCATCAGATAAGCAATAATCATAAACTAATAAATCCTGCCTATAAAGCCATCATTTCTATTAATCTTATAACCAGTTAACCATACGGATTTATCCATGACTTCTATCCCCCTTTGTTTACCGAATACCATTACTCCTGAGCAATTCTTAAACGATTATTGGCAAAAAAAACCCCTCTTGATTAAGCAAGGCTTACCGCAATTAATTGGTATGTTTGAGCCGGAAGATATCTTAGGCTTAGCCATAGATGAAGACGCTACTGCAAGGCTACTGACTCAAGCTGCGAGCAAACAAGAAGGTCAGCCGCAATGGCAACTTAAAAAGAACCCACTAACTGAAGCCGACTTTGATAACTTACCTGAGCAATGGTCAGTACTGGTACAAAATCTTGAGCAATGGTCGCCGGAACTTGGCGCATTATGGCAGGCGCTTGATTTTATACCGCAGTGGCAGCGCGATGATATTATGGTGTCTTATGCGCCAAAAGGCGGCTCGGTTGGCAAGCATTATGATGATTACGATGTATTTCTAGCGCAAGGGTTTGGCTCTAGACGTTGGCAGTTAGGTAAGTTTTGTGATGAGCAGACCCAATTTGTTGCCGATGAGCCGATACGTCTATTTGATGATATGGGCGAGATTATCTTTGATGAAATCTTAGAAGCCGGTGATGTGCTATACGTGCCACCAAAATTAGCACATTTTGGCGTAGCGCAAGATGATTGCCTAACCTTTTCCTTTGGCTGCCGTCGTCCAAACTTGATGCAAATCATTGACAGCCTTGCCGATGTCGCGACCAATGACAGCGCTTTATTTATACCGATGTTATTACCACAAGCTATGCAAGCGTCAGGGGAGTTAAAGACTGACAGCATTGAGGCGATTAAAACTCAATTATTACAACTCCTCCAATCTGAGCGCGGTGATACGATTATTCGCCAAGCCGTGTCTGAAGTGGTCAGCAAGCGTCAATATGATGTGCTTGTCCCTGAAGAGTCGCTGACGACTGATGAGATGATAGCAGCATTGGCAACTGGCGCGACGTTGCAAGCAGATTATAGCAATCGTTTGTTATACACCCAGGCGGATAATGACATCGTTTTATATGCCAATGGGCAACGCCTAGATGATTTGCATGAAACATCGATAGCACTACTGGTACGCTTATCTAATGGCGAGCATTTAAGCCTTGACGATATGGAAGGGATTGACCCTGATGAAGTGATGGAATGGTTAGAGAATGGTTGGATATGGATGAATCATCCAGAGTAATGCCATAGTTATTAGCCAGTTTTTATAGCACATTGGCTATTAAGCATTATTTAAAAACCATCAGCGCCTATTTACTAAGATTTAAATGTCTTAATAAATAGGCGCTGATTTTTATGTAAACATTCTAACTTAAGCAAAAAAATACCTTTAATACTTCCCTTTATGCAGCAACCGCTTTTTTATAACGACTCACGCCAGCGATAATTGTTTCTTCAATCACCCTATCATCACCTAACATCATCAGCACAAATAACTGCTCATCAAGCGACTTGGTCTGTGTCATACGGCGCTCCATTAAATCAGTGCCTCCCATATCTATCACCACAAAATCTGCTTCTTTATTTGGCATAAAGTTACCGATTTTATCGTCTAACAATAATGACTGCGCGT
>TARA_R110000787_G_scaffold274658_2_pt1 | contig 58233 bp, 57 predicted proteins | sample TARA_R110000787 | Tara Oceans TARA_R110000787 (sample SAMEA4397920) | marine metagenome | biome: Polar Biome; feature: [DCM] deep chlorophyll maximum layer (ENVO:01000326); material: water (ENVO:00002006), including particulate matter (ENVO:01000060) such as... | depth 35 m | reverse complement strand
ACACAGCCAGTATGGACCAGAACAACAAGGAGACATCCATGAAAAGGACACTGTTTTCCGCGGCGCTTTTTACTTTGGCCGTTGGGGGATGCGTTGCCACACCTGCGGTTCACGCATTGGAACCGGCATCCGTGTCAGCCGTAGAGTGGAGCGCCGTTGAATCAATTGATGTTCAGGCGATCAACGCCGATCTTGAACCAGGAAAGCCGACCGTGGACATTGGTTTGTATTATCCCTCAAACCTGCACGAGGGGGCTGCAGACAAGCTGCCGCTGAGCGGTTTGATCGAGGAGTTCAGAAACGCCAAGAAGGTGTTTGCTCCGACGGGCGTCCAACTGAATCTGCTTTGGGTAAAAACGGGCGAGGTGGATCCAAGACACCTGGCGATCTTTGCCTCCAAATGGGAATCAGACCTTCCATCGGGGGGGTATGGCAACATGTATGTGCAAAGCGCGATACATCCCACTGAGATGTCAGATGGTGCGACCGAGGCATTTGAGGCCATCATCGAACCGACCGGGGACAACAGCCGGACAGTGTATCTGGTTGCGCTCGAGAACGTATATATGCCGTACTATGAGGATCTGGATGGAGGCCGCAATTGGGCACCCAAGGTGGTCAACACGTCGGGTCTCTCGTTTCCGTCCTACACCTATGCTGACACGATCCCAGGGCGTCTTCGCGGCGTCATTACGCTGACGAAGCACGATGCGGTGAACAAGCTGACCATCGCGCATGAGCTTGGTCACAAGCTGATGAATGTCAGTCATGAATACATGGAGACCAGCCCTCAGCACGAGATCCGCTCTGACCAGGGGCTGATGCTGTACGGGTCAGGCACGCAGATTCCATCGGGTGAAGCGGGCCGGTGGCATCAGGAACGCCTGCTCTTGTCGCCGTACATCTACCGGACCAATGAGGCCGGCGAGAAAGTGTGGAATGGCGATTATCAGGCTGGCGGCGTGTATTACGATCCCATTTATGGGGATTTTGCCGTGAAGTTTGACTAGACCTCCAAGCGGCAATGACGCTCCCTTTCTGAGGGGCGTACGACGGCGAGCTTTCACCCCTGGAGCTTCGCCGTCGTTTCCCTTGCACTGTCGCGAACGTCTTGCCGCTACAGTGCGGGCGGTTGCCTCAGATCGAGAGCGAGACGCGTTCCCCAACCCGCCTGCAAGGGCGTGCCGGCGGCAAGCGGCTCGGTATCAGGCGATCTGCTTTGATATCGGCCAGGGCCAGATAGGGGCGACACCCTGCTTGTGTCTGCTGCATGAGAGTTCACCCCCGATGATCAATCGCACTCTATTGTCTCAGACTTCTTCAAATTCGTGTACTGTTAACACTCCGGCACTTTACACATTCCAGCCTGGCTTGTAGTCGATCACAATGTCTTTCGTCCGCGCATTTCTGCTGTGTATTGCTTTCGCTGCATCAGGTGTCCTGGTGCCGGTGGAGCATTCCCGGGCGCATGCACAGGATGTAGCGGTCGCAGACCTGCACGACGACCATGGGCTTGATCACCATTCGGGCGCTGACTATGCAGACGAAGATGGCGGTTCCGACCTGGATGCAGGCCAGCAGCAGCACGGCTCGTCCGGCCACGACGCGGACCTGCATTTTGTTGCGATTGATCTGATGGCGCCGGCAAGCGGGCCTATCCCGTTCCAGAATGCCGAGCGGTGCTTCGGGGACTGCCTCAACAGGCTTGGCCCGGTCCTGCCGAGAGACCCGGATCCCGAACGCGCCTGATGGCTGAACTCCAACCGGATTGCGAGAGCGGTCCGGTATGTCTGTTCCTGCCATCAAGGGCGCTTTTCCATGTCTATCAAGTATTTCGGGCTGGCAATCATGCTGGTCTCTCACTCTGCATACGCGGCCGCTGAAACCGGCGCGTGTGAGCCGCCGTCTCAGTCAGTCGAGCTTGTGACGCTCGAGGCGGCAATTACCCGCGCAAGCGATTTTGACCGCCGTCCAGACTCCGCGGAAGCCGCGATCGCTGCTGCGCGAACAGAGCGGTCCATTGCCCGCCTGCGTCCCGCCGACACTGTCTCCCTCGAAATTGAGGACTTTCCCGGTACGGGCCTCGCCAGCAATATCGATAATCTTCAGGTCACTGGGCGTTTCTCCCGTGTTTGGGAGCGGGGTGGTAAACGCGAGGCACGTCAGGCGCTTGCTGAATCGGGCGTTGCGGTTGCGCAAACCGGCCTCGCCCTGGCTGACTATGAGATCCGTCATGAGATCGAGAACCTCTACGCGGAAGCAGTGTTCTCCGAAGAAAGACTGCAACTTGCCTGCGAGCGCCTTGAAATCGCGACAACACTGGAGGCGGCCATCAAACGCCGCGTCGATGCAGCCAGAGACCCCATGTTGGCGTCTGCGCGGGCTGCGTCGGACCGGCTGCAGGCGGAGGCGGATGCCCGGCGCTATGCTATCGAAGCCCGCGATCTTCGCGCGGCGTTGGCCTCTTACTGGGGGAGTGATGCAGAGATCAGGCTGGACCCGTCTGTCATGGAACTTGCCCCCTCGGCCCGTGCGATAGGTCCGGCTGACATCAGCACACCGCATCTGGATAGTCTCGATGCTGAAAAGGCCCGGTCCGTGGCGAAGGCGGAAGTCGAGAAAGCCTCCGGCGTTCCGGACGTTACCTGGAGCGTCGGGGCGCGAAAATTCGGTATCGAAGATGACCTGGCGATCATTGGCGGCGTTTCTATCCCGCTGGGCACAGGCGTGCGCAGTGAGGCCGGTGTCGCAAAGGCAAGAGCCGAAGCCTTCCGCTTTGAAGCAGAGTCTGAAGCCTTGAGGCAGGAACTCGTGCGCAAGGCCATGGCATATCAGCGTGCTTCGCTGAGTGCGCTGGACGCAATCGCTGAAATCGACACGATACTTGTTCCGGAGGCTCAGCGGGCCCTTGATCTGGCCACGGAAGGCTACAATCGCGGTGCCTTTTCTTACCTCGATGTGTTCGATGCGCAAAGAACGCTGACGGCGCTTCGCGATGCACGCCTGACCTACCTTCGAACTCATGTCCTGAACAATATCGAACTGACCCACCTGATCGGAGAAGCCGATCACCGCGAGGAGACTCTCCCATGAAATATTCCAAGCAACTGATCGGCGCTGCTGCCTTGACCGGTCTCCTCGCACTCGCGAGCTGCGGCAACTCAGAGCCCAAAACCGGCCAACACGGCCAGGGTCACGAAGCTGAGGCGGCGGAAGACTATGAGAGGGGGCCGCACAATGGCCGCCTTCTGGAGGATGGCGACTTTGCCGTCGAAATGACGATCTTCGAAACCGGTGTGCCGCCCCAGTTCCGGATATATCCCTATCTGAAGGGCGAGCCTGCAAATCCTTCGAGCATCGACCTGACCGTCCGGCTGCACCGCCTCGGCGACATCGTGGACGAGTTTTTTTTCTCACCCCGCCAGGATTATCTCATGGGCGATGGGGTGGTCATCGAACCACACTCGTTCGAGGTCGAGGTTATCGCGCGCCAGGGTGGCAAGACTTCAAGCTGGCGCTATGATTCCTATGAAGGGCGGACCACGATCCCGGACGATGTTGCCGCCGAAGCGGGACTATCGGTAGAGAATGCGGGACCTGCGTCGATCCGCGACGTGATCACAGTGTCGGGGACGGTGGAACTCTCTCCGTCCGCGACAGCAGAAGTCCGTGCGCGCTATCCGGGCCCCGTGAAATCCGTGAATGCCAAGGTGGGCGACTATGTTCGCAGAGGGCAAACGCTGGCCGTGGTGGAGTCCTCCTCCAGCCTGCAGGAGTATACCGTCCCGGCGCCCGTCTCCGGCACGATCCTGGAGCGCCACACGAATGCGGGTGATGTCGCTGGAAGCGAAGCGCTGTTCGTGATCGCGGACTTCGCGAATGCCGAGGCCCGCCTTCATGTGTTTCCAAGAGATGTCCTAAAGGTGGAGCCGGGTCAGAAGGTCCACCTCGGCGTTGCCGGAGGCGACCTCGACATCGAGACCACGATCTCTCACTTCCTTCCGATCACGGGGGCAGGGTCGCAAACCCGTGTCGCGGTCGCTGGCTTGCCCGCTGAGACTGGTCTGCAGCCTGGCATGCGGATTATGGCGGAAGTGACGACCGCTGAGACGGAAGTGCCGCTGGCCGTGCGGGAGTCCGGCCTCCAGTCCTTCCGGGATTTCACCGTTGTCTACGCCAAGGTCGATGAGACCTACGAGGTCAGGATGCTGGATATCGGTCGGCGGGATGGTGAGTATGCCGAGATCCTTGGCGGTGTGAAGCCGGGCGAGACCTACGTCACCGAGAACTCCTACCTCATCAAAGCCGACATCGAAAAGTCTGGCGCGAGCCACGACCACTAGGAGCGGGACATGCTAGAGAAAATCATCGAATTTTCGATCCGGCAGCGCTGGCTCGTCATGGCGATTGTGCTGGGCCTTGCGGGGCTCGGTATATGGAACTTCAACCGGCTGCCGATTGATGCGGTTCCGGACATCACCAATGTGCAGGTGCAGGTGAATACCGAAGCGCCGGGCTTCTCCCCGCTCGAAGCGGAGCAGCGCATCACATTCCCGGTCGAGACGGCGATCTCCGGGCTGCCCGGACTGTCCTACACGCGGTCCGTTTCGCGCTACGGCCTCAGTCAGGTCACCGTCGTGTTCGAGGATGGAACGGACATCTACCGTGCGCGCCAGCTGGTCAGTGAACGGATCCAGTCCGCTCAGGCTGATCTGCCGCCGGGCATCACCCCTGAGCCCGGCCCCATCGCAACGGGTCTGGGTGAAATTTACATGTACATCCTGTCGGCTGAGCCGGGCGCCCTGAAAGAGGACGGCACGCCATGGTCTCCCATGGACTTGCGGACCCTGAATGACTGGGTCGTGCTGCCTCAGCTAAGGACCGTGAAAGGCGTAACCGAGGTCAACACGATCGGCGGCTTCAAGAAGGAAATCCATGTCCTTCCTGATCCTGCCGCCATGGCCGGGTTTGGTCTGACTCTGGATGACATCATTCAGGCGATTGATCGCAACAACGCAAATGCTGGCGCTGGCTACATCGAGCGGCACGGCGAACAGAACCTGATCCGCGTTCCGGGACAGGCAGAAACGCTGGACGATCTTCGCGACATCACCGTCAAGGATACAGGCGTTGTTTCAGTGCGCCTGCGTGATGTTGCCGAGGTTCGGGAAGGCGAAGAACTGCGCACGGGCGCAGCGACGCAGAACGGCGCGGAAATTGTTCTGGGCACCGCGTTCATGCTCGTTGGCGAGAACAGCAGGACCGTTTCCATCGCTGTTGATGAGAAGGTCGATACGATCCGGCCAAGCCTGCCGGAGGGCGTGACGATCACGCCGGTCTACAACCGGACCACGCTGGTCGATGCCACCATCAAGACGGTCGAGAAGAACCTCATGGAAGGCGCGCTTCTCGTCATCCTGGTTCTGTTCCTTCTGCTCGGAAACATCCGGGCGGCGCTACTGACCGCTGCGGTGATTCCGCTGGCCATGCTGATGACGATCACGGGAATGGTCGAGAACAAGGTCTCGGGCAACCTGATGAGCCTCGGCGCTCTGGACTTCGGTCTGATCGTCGACGGAGCGGTCATCATCGTCGAGAACTGTCTGAGGCGTTTTGCCGAGGCGCAGCACAATCTCGGGCGTCTGCTCACGCGGGATGAACGCTTCAGCCTCGCGGCCAGTGCGTCCAGTGAAGTGATCAAGCCGTCGATCTTCGGTGTGATCATCATCACAGTCGTCTACCTGCCCATCTTTGCTCTGACCGGCATCGAAGGGAAAATGTTCCACCCGATGGCGTTCACAGTCGTGCTCGCGCTCACGTCGGCGTTGATCCTGTCACTGACTTTCGTGCCTGCGGCGGTTGCACTGCTCGTGCGTGGCAAGGTGACGGAGAAGGAAAGCTGGGTGATGCGGGGGGCGAAGTCAGCCTACCGGCCAGCGCTCCAATATGCGCTTCGCTTCCGGTATCTCGTTGTCGCAGGTGCCGTGGCGCTGGTCGCCCTGGCTGGATGGGGTGCCACCCGTATCGGTTCGGAGTTCATACCGAGCCTGGACGAGGGAGATATCGCACTCCATGCGCTGCGTATTCCTGGCACAAGCCTTTCGCAGGCCATCGACATGCAGGAAATGCTGGAGGCACGCATTACAAAAGTGCCCGAAGTTCAGCGCGTGTTCGCCAAGATCGGTACACCTGAGATCGCCACCGATCCGGTGCCGCCAAGCGTGGCCGATACGTTCGTGATCATGAAGCCGCGTTCCGAATGGCCTGACCCTCGAAAGCCGAAGGCGCAGGTGGTGGCGGAACTTGAAGCAGCCGTGAACGAGATTCCCGGCAGCAAGTATGAGCTGACCCAGCCAATTGAGATGCGCTTCAACGAACTCATTTCCGGTGTCCGGGCGGACGTGGCCATCAAGATTTATGGCGACGATCTCGATACGCTCGCGGCACTGGCAGATGAGGTCGAAGGTGTGGTGAGCGGCGTAACCGGATCGGCTGACGCGCAATCTGAACAGGTGACTGGCTTGCCGATCCTGTCGATCCATCCGGACCGCGCGGCACTTGCCCGGTATGGTCTCGATGTCGAAGACGTTCAGCGTGTGGCGCAGATCGCACTCGGCGGCGAAGTGTCGGGACGTTACTTTGAGGGCGACCGGCGCTTCGACATCGTTGTGCGGTTCCCCGAATACCTGCGCACCGATGTTGCGGCGATTGAACGTCTGCCGGTTCCGCTGCCTGAAAGCAGGCGAGGCGTGGGTGGACCGCTGTTCGTCCCGATGTCGGAAGTGGCGAGCGTTGAGATCGCACCTGGTCCCAATCAGATCAGCCGCGAGAACGGCAAGCGTAAGCTGACCGTCACGACGAACGTCCGTGGGCGCGATCTCGGTTCATTCATCCGTGACTTGCAGGAACAGGTGTCCCGCAACGTGGAGCTGCCGGAAGGCTACTGGATCGAATACGGCGGCACATGGGAACAGCTTGTGTCGGCCAGCCAGCGTTTGTCTATCGTGGTTCCGATTGCGCTCTTGATGATCTTCGGATTGTTGCTGATGCTGTTCGGCACTGTCAGGGATGCAGCGGTCGTCTTCTCCGGCGTGCCGCTGGCCCTGACCGGGGGCGTTGCGGCGCTTGCCCTGCGGGGTCTGCCGCTGTCGATCTCTGCCGGTGTGGGCTTTATCGCTCTCTCTGGCGTTGCGGTGCTGAATGGCGTGGTGATGCTAAGCTTCATCAAACAACGCCGGGAAGCAGGCGAGCCGCTGGATACGGCGATTTTCGAAGGCGCTCTGTTGAGGCTACGGCCGGTCCTGATGACGGCGCTGGTTGCCAGCCTCGGCTTTGTGCCGATGGCGGTCAACGTGGGTCTAGGCAGCGAGGTCCAGCGGCCACTTGCAACGGTCGTCATCGGCGGGATCATCTCGTCGACACTGCTGACGCTTCTGGTCCTTCCTGCGCTTTATCGCATCGTGCACGGATTTGAGCGACGTGACGCCGCCGCTCCACACTTCCTGCGAGCAGGCGAATCTGCGGGAGGCCCGGCAGAATGAACGCGCAAACACACTCAAACCGGACTGGAGCGTCCATGCTGACAAGACTGATTGGCCAACTGCGAGGCCGGGCGCTCATCATGCCCGTCTTGATGCTGGCAATGTGCGCCGTCTTTGCCGGAGAGGCATCTGCCCATGCGGTGGCCGAGGGTGACAAAGGATACATTCAGGAGATCACCGGCGTTCACCTGGTCTCGTTCCTGTATCTCGGCGCGAAGCACATGGTGACCGGTTACGATCATATCCTGTTCCTGCTGGGCGTGATCTTCTTCCTGTATCGCCTGAAGAACATCGCGACATATGTCTCACTGTTTGCCATCGGCCATTCGACGACCATGCTCGCCGGTGTCTACTTTGGTGTCGGCATCAATTCCTACGTGATCGATGCCATCATCGGCCTGTCCGTGGTTTACAAGGCGCTCGACAATATGGGTGCCTATCAGCGCTGGTTCGGCTTCCAGCCCAACACCAAGGCCGCGACACTGGTCTTTGGCCTGTTCCACGGGATGGGGCTGGCAAGCAAGATCATCGACTATCAGATTGCCGATGATGGACTGTTGCCCAATCTTCTGGCTTTCAATGTCGGAGTCGAAGTCGGCCAGCTGCTGGCACTCGGCGCAATCCTGATCGTGATGGGTTTCTGGCGGCGAATGCCCGGTTTCAAGCGTCACGCCTACACCGCCAACATGCTTCTCATGGCCGCTGGTTTCGTGCTGATCGGGTATCAGCTCACCGGCCTCATCGTTTCCTGAATTCCATCTTCTGAGGTTTCCCATGTTTAATGCGAATTTGCCGAACAAAGACGACCTTCCCACAACAGCCCAGCTGCTGCGTTCAACCGGCGTTGCGCTGGTGATCGCTGTTGTTGCGCTGTTCGGAGCAGTGCTGCCGGCTGAATACGGCGTCGATCCCACGGGAGTCGGACGCGTGCTTGGCCTGACCCAAATGGGCGAGATCAAACAGCAACTTGCTGAAGAGGCGGCCAGCGAAGCTAACGCACCTGAACCGGCAACGGTGGAGCCGGAAGTTTCCGAGCCGGTTACCGAACTTGCCGCAGCTGCTCCGTCCGAAGAACCAGTTGAAGAATTACCGGTGTGGACGGACGAGGTTTCCCTGACGCTCGCGGCTGACGAAGCCGCCGAAGTGAAGCTCGTGATGACCGAAGGCGCCGCCGCCGAATACGACTGGAGTGTCGATACCGGAAATCTCAACTATGAACTTCACGCCGACTTTCCCACAGGCGATGGCTTTCACAGCTACAAGAAGGCGCGTGGGGCCACTGGCGATACCGGCGAGTTCGCGGCGGCGTTCGACGGCGCCCACGGCTGGTATTGGCGTAATCGCAGCGGCAAGGACGTAACGGTCACGCTCCGGGTGCGCGGCGACTATAGTGAAGTGAAACGGATGATGTAGCCATGCTCGCAGTCCTCGCCCAGCGCACCTACCGGCACCTGTTCCTTGCGCAGGTCGTTGCCCTTGTCGGCACCGGATTGCTGACGGTCGCGCTGGGTTTGCTGGCCTACGAACTGGCAGGCGAAGCGGCGGGTCAGGTGCTGGGCACCGCCCTTGCGATCAAGATGGTGGCTTACATCACCATCGCGCCGGTCGTGGGAGCATTCGCGAGCCGGTTGCCCCGCCGCGCTTTCCTCGTCGCCATGGACATCGTGAGAGCGGCCATCGCCCTTGTGCTGCCGTTCGTGACCGAGATCTGGCAGGTCTACGTCCTGATCTTCCTGCTGCAATCCGCTTCGGCGGCTTTCACGCCAACTTTCCAGGCGACCATTCCGGACATCCTGCCGGATGAGGAAACCTATACGAAAGCACTTTCGCTTTCCCGGCTCGCCTACGACATGGAAAGCCTGACAAGCCCGATGATCGCAGCGGCGCTCCTGACCGTGATCAGTTTCAATGGACTGTTTGCGGGCACATCCGTCGGGTTCGTTGCTTCCGCCTTGCTGGTCGTCACTTCCGGGCTTGTTGTTCAGCGCGCGACAGGCCCGCAGCAGGGGAGTGTGTTCGAGCGCACGACACGCGGCATCCGCATCTACCTGGCAACGCCACGGCTCGTGGGTCTGCTGGCGATCACGCTGTCGGCAGCAGCGGCCGGGGCAATGGTCATCGTCAACACGGTCGTGATCGTGCGGGAAGAACTCGGCCTTTCCCAGACAGCTTATGCGATTGCGCTCGGGGCATATGGGCTCGGTTCGATGCTTGTGGCCCTGTCGATCTCATCGATTCTGAAGCGGCTGAGCGACCGTTCCGCTCTGCTTCTGGCGTCGGTCGCTCTGACTTTGTTGTTGGGCGTGCTTGCCTCGCTAAGCTTCACCGTGGGATTTCGATGGCCGCTTGTGCTGGCCGGCTGGTTCCTGCTCGGTGCGGCCTATTCGCTGAGTGTAACCCCATCGGGGAGGCTGCTGAGACGATCCTCGCACAGTGACAACCGCCCTGCGGTGTTCGCCGCGCAGTTTGCCCTCAGCCATGCCTGCTGGCTGATCGCGTATCCACTCGTCGGATGGATCGGTGCCGCTTGGGGCCAGGGTGCGGCCCTTGCTGGAATGTGCTTGCTCTCAGCTATAGGTGCATTGCTGGCGCTCGTCGTGTGGCCTGCCAGCGATGCAGAGCGCGTCGAACACACGCACGACGACTTGCCACCGGATCACCCCCACCTTCGGGAAGGCCACCAACAAGGCCAGCCGGTGCATCCCTTCATCATCGATGAACTGCACACTCGCTGGCCGAGGGCGACTTGATCGGATTGTTTGCATTGTAAGCCAAAAAAAGAGACGTCAGTTATGGCGTTAGAGGATGTGCCGGCCCATCAACCGACCACTTACTCACACGCCTAACTCCCGACGCATGCGATAAGGCTTGCGTTCGAGGCCGGTTCGGAAGCAGAGCGCCTAACTTGTCTTTCCTCATCCACTGGCTTCAGAGATGAAGGTCCAGATTTGACCCACAACATCGCTCAGCGCAATTCCGCCAAGTTCAGTGGCTTCGGAATAGGCGGTCCATTGCGCGACCTTGACGGGGTCTTCTGCAAACTCCTGGCTGAGGCCTGGCGGGCGTTCGGTCGGGACAGGTGTGTTACGGCGCTCGAACGTCGCCTTGATGGCCGCTGCGAGTTCTTCAGGCTTAATCTCCGTGGCCTTGGGAATGGCCCAGAGGTCGTAGAAATCCTTCATCCGGCCATTGATAAGGCCCAGCGCGACAACGGCTTGGTATTTCTCCGCGATCACGGTGGCGGGTGAATAGGCGCGGATCTTGGCTGCGTTGAAGTCGAGCAGGGAACCATAGTCGATTTCGTATTCCGGAGCGGTCAGTGCGTCGCCGAACCCAAGATCGATCGTGATCGGGATCTGTGTCCGTTCGAGATAGGCCGTCGTTCGAAGTCGCTTGCCGCCATAGACCTGATCTTCCCGGATTTCACTGGCTGTCAGCTCGCCGGTGTCGAAGACCAGACCATCGCCGGCATCGATGGAAAGAACCTCCGTGAAGATGTTCCGAAGCGCTTCTTCATCTGAATCGCCGAACCCCAGAAAGTCGACATCGCGCGTGAAACGTCCGGGGTCGGCTGTCCAGAGCGTCACGAGCATGCCGCCCTTCAGAATAAAGCGATCGCGGTATTCGGAAACCGAGAGGCGATAGATGAGCCGTTCCAGGCCAAAGGCGACGAGGACGGTCTGGAAATCGCGTCCGTTTTCCCGCGCAAGGTTGAGCAGGCGTTGGCGCACCGAGGCGGCGATGTTCGTCGGTGCCTTAGCCATTGGAGGTGAGTGCTTCGAGGTAGGGGCGCATAAGGTTGCCGGCGCCGAAGGTATTGGCCGCGCTCATGAGATCTCCTGGCCGGGCCTTTTTTTGTTCTAGCGCTGACCTCAGGCATTCGATGGCGACCGAGCGGTCAACCAGTTTTGGATTGCGGAAGGCGTCGGCGATGGATTTCGGGATGGAATACATCTTGACCTTGGTTCCCCCGATGACATGGGTCTCAACGCCTTCGGAATAATAAGGCTCCCGGAACCGGACCATGCGGATGGGAGGATAGGGGATTTTCGGGGTCCAGTCCTTGGCACCGATCGCGAACCAGACCTTGCGTGGGAGCTGGTCGGTGAGACCATGGAAGGTAAGTGCCGACAGGAGGCAGATTACAGCCTTCGGGGCGCGTTTTGCGACTTCACTGAGGTTCATATGAAGGTCTGTCTCCGCGTCCGCAGCCTGATAGAGGCCGCGCCCAATTCGCAGAATGTCTCCTGCTTCCACAGCCCTGGAAATCGTGGTTGCGCTGATCCCCATCTTGCGCAGCTCGAACGCACGAGCGAGCTCGTGCTGGGTCAGATAGGCGAGCAGGCGGTCTTTCTGTGTGGCGGCTGCTGAGGACATTGTTATAAAAGCTCGGACTGTATTCGTTTTTGTCCGAGGTTTTGTAACACGCTTCTGCCGGCCGGTCCATGCGGTCCTCAGGCATGAGTTCGTGCTTCGGCCTTTGTAGCGGAACCAGAAGGTCCTCCAAGCGCGGCCTCAATACGATCGCAATTCGACCGGCGTTGCTGAACCTCCCGGTCGAAGCGATCGAAGAGGGGAAAGTACTTCCCACCGCAATGGCGGACGACCAACGCGGCAATCCTCCGCCCCTCCTCAGTTTGCTCCAGCGTCAGGCTCATGGAGTTTGTCAGCTGGCCTTCGCCCGGTTCCAAACCATCACGCCGGTGCCTTCCTCAGCATTCTCGAAGAAGGCGGCCCGCATAGGGGCGGCGAAGCTCGGGTCATCCAGCTTCACGGCGAGATAGGGCGTTTCGCCATCCTTCGAGTCCTGACGCCAGGCAGCGCCAAGCTCCGCCCCTCCCGCATAGAGCCGGTAATCCGGGGCATCGTCGTTGGCTTTCGTCTTGTTCGGGACAAGTTGTGCTCTGACATTGATGGTCATGGTGCGGATGGTGCCGGTGTATTTGCCATCCTTCAGGGTGAACGCGCCGATTTGTGCCATGGGGTCAGTCTCCGTTTCTGGCGTTGGCGGGGAGGGCCTTGCGGGCCCGCTTGAACCCGGCGTCCGACGCCAGGAACATTTCGAGCATGGCGGGGATCAGCGTTTCAGGTTTTTCCTCCTCGCCATAAGCTTTTTGATAGATCGCGGCATAGTCCGCGAGGGCTGCAGCCAGATCCGGATTGAACGCGACGGTCATGCGAACGGGCGTGCGATCGGGGAGCCGTTCAAGTTTGAGGGACATTGTCGCTGTCATCTTGGTCATGGTCATTGAGGCCTCAGGATCAGATCGCGCGTGACCACCACCCGCACGGGCCAGCCGGGCCGGATGCGGATTGTCGGCTGGATCCCGAGACTGCGATCGACAACGCGCTGGCCAGCCTGGTTCACCGTGTCGGTCGTCCCACGGCGGATTGCCCTGACAATGTCGTCATCCTCACTCGAAGGCCCGAGTTCGGCGCCGATCCCGAGGATGGTCGCGAGCCCTGCGGCGGCAAATACGCGGTCCCAGTGATGATCTGTCCGGTCGGAAAGGCCTGCATAGCCCTCGCCATCCGCTCCGGGCTCCGAGATTTGTATCGAGGACCCATCGGGGAAGATGATCCGGTCCCAGACGACGAGTGCCCGGTCCTGTCCGAACGAGACTTCCGACTGATAGCGGCCGATCAGGCGCGCACCTTGCGGTATGAGTAGGTACTGCCCCTTCACCGTATCATAGACGGGTTGGGTCACCTGCGCGATGATGGTGCCGGGCAGGTCGCTGTTGATGCCTGTTACAAGCGAGGCGGGGATCAGTGTGCCCGCCATGACCTGATAGGGAGAGAGTGGATCTTCGATACGGTGCGGATTGTAAATGTTGGATCCGCCGCCATCATTCGCAAAGGCCAATTTGCGGTCCTGCAAGTTGGTGTCGGCCGGTTGAGCAAAAGCGGATGGTGTTGCTGCCGGCGTCGTGGCAAGGGCAAGGAGTTCGGATTGAAGATCGCCCGCGAGATCGCGGGAAGGGGGCTTTCCTGCGGGCAGGGCGGCGGATTCGGACTGAAGCTTGAAGAAGACAGGTGCACGGGCAGCGTCTTCGGCGAGCGCTGCTTCGCGCATGCGTCTCGCCCGCGCGGCTTCATCTGCCGGATTGGGCCGGAAGTCATCTTCGAACCGGTCGGCATATTCCGGTTCGATGCCTAGGTCTCTTTCGGCTGACAGGATCGTCGCGCCGAGATCGCCGGAGAGCGGCGGGCCGAGCTTTGGCACGGCGTCATAGCTGGCCGGCAGGGTGGAAAAGCCTTCGGGTTTCCTTGTGTTCGTGGTGTTGTAGAGTTCGCGTTGTTCGCTAGGTTCGATGGCCTTCGGAGGGGCGAGCGCGATGCTCGCGGCGGCGAACAGGCCAAGCGCGCCAAGGCACGCACCCACGATCAGGACCTTGCGGTTGATCCGCGTAACCGGCCGGGGCGCAGAGCGGATTTTCAGCCGCTCAGCATGTTCGTCAAAGGGAATGGGTTCTGACATGGCTCAGCCCCCGAAGAGGGCGGCAAGGCCCGTCCGGCGTTCGACCCGGGAAATCCGCACCACGGTCTGGTCCTTCTGGCCGAGACGCAGTTCGGCAGCCCGGAACAGGCGGTCGACGACATAGTAGTTGCCACGGACGCGATAGTTCACGAGTTCAGCATGGCCCGTCTCGCCGAGCACGAAGAGCGGCGGCATGTCGGTGGTGGCGATCGAGGCCGGCATCTGGATGAAGACCTGCCTTCCGTCATCGAACACCCGGACCGGCTTCCAGTCCGGATTATCGCCGGTCATCCGGTAGTCGAAATTGAGCCCTTCCAGCGTCAGGCCCTGTTCGATGGACCCACTCTGCCGTGCGATGGCCTGCACATTACGTGCTGTGAGGCCCGCAAGCTCATCGGCCGGGTAGCGCCAGGAAAGGGCGGCCATATAGCTGCCATCCGTGCTTTCGAGTTCGAGATGATAGGTCCGCCGGTCGGTGGCGATCATCAGATTGGTGCGGATGCCCGCGCTGATCGGCTTGACCAGCACATGGGCGCGGGCATTTGCGCCGGAGCCAGATGTCGTATCGCCGACAACCCAGCGGACCGTGTCACCCGCCGAGACCGAAACGAGTGTCTCGCCGGGCTGCAGGCCGATATCGCTGACCCGACCAGGGCTGGCATAAAGGCGGTAAAGCGCTCCTTCCGTATAGGGATAGACCTGGATCGCATTCACATAGCCATCGACGGAGGGTTCGATCAGGGCGTGTTCGCGACCTTCCTTGATGGCCTCTTCCGGGGAGACCTGAGGTTCTGGTGTGGATGAGGCAACGGCCTTCATCTGTCCGGGCAGGGGCAGCGGGACGGCTGTTTCCACGATCCTGACCGGGTGATCGATCTCCTCCTCGACGGGGAAGGCGACCTGGAATGCCGCCGGGTCCAGAGGCTCAAGGTCCGCCGGTGTTGTCGCGCAGGCGGCGATGAGGGCAAGCCCGGAACTTGCGAGCAGATTGCGGATCATTGGGTGTCTCCTGTGACAAGGTCCTGACCCCAATTGAGGCTGTGGACGTACAAACCGAGGGGATTGGCGCGGAGCGTCGCGGCATCTTTCGGGGGCTGGGTGATGAGGGAGAAGAGGCCGGTATAGCGCTCAGCTCTTACCAGCGCGCCATTTTCATAGGTCTTCTCGATCCAGCGGGCCTGGAAACTGTCCTCCGAGACGCGCACCACACTGACGACATCGACGGTGCGGGACTTGCGGCCTATGTCGGCGAACGGGTCATTCGTCTTTGCATACTCATTGAGTGTAGTCGCTGCCACCGCGGTGACGAAGTCATAGGCTGAGAGCCAGTTTTCGCGCACCACAACCGGGTCCACGCTGAGGCCCCGCACATGACAGATGAAATTTGCAAGATGATGCGCGATCTGGGCGTCTGTCGGCGTGTACCGTTCCGTCGCCGGGGCAACCGCGCGGGCAGCGCCGGTCTCATCGACTTCGACAATATAGGGCGTGACGCTGGATTGCAGGCTCCGCCATACGAGCGCGCCGGAAGTTGCGAAGCTTAAGGTCAGGCAGCCGAGGGCCATCAGCCGCCAGTTCTTCGCCTGGACACGCGCTGACCCTATCCGCTCGTCCCAGACCTGCCCCGCCTTCTGATAAGGGGTCTCCGGGAACGGGCTCGTTCCATAATGTGCTGCTGTTCGCTTGAAAGTCATTCTCTAATCATCCTTGTCCTGAAGGCTTGGTGCAGCGCCGCCGGAGCCCCGGTCGCCATCGCGCAGCGAATGGGCGGCGATCTGGCCGGCATGGCTCATGCGCTGGCCACGTTCCATTCGACGGGCCCAGCCGGGGCTCTGCGCGGTCGATGTATGGGGGGATTGGCTACTGCCAGTCGTGGTACCGCCGGTCGCGCGCCAGGCACTTTCGCTGCCGCGCCGGTAGGCATCCCGGAAGGCACTGGCAGGCCGGGCGACGGTCCGGCGAATTGCGTCGCCGCCGGCGCGCGCGACACCGGCAAGTCCGGCGGCAATGCCTGCGGGACCGGCCCCGCCAGACGCGACGGCACCCATCGTGTAGGAGGTGCGGGCGGCGCCCGCCATGGATGCGCCGGCCTTGACGGCGGTGGAGACGCCGCCAGCGGCTGCGCGTGCGCCCATGCCTGCCGCATAGGTCCCGGCCGCGACCCCCATGGCGGCGCCTGCGGCAGACCCTGCGCCAAGTTGCGGGGCGCCCGTGATGAGGCCGCTGGCAATGCCGGGGCCGAAGATGCCCATCCAGAAGAAGACGAGCGCCGCGAGCACCGTGCCCATGACCTGAGCAAGCGTGATATCGTCGCCGGTCCGGAACGCGCCGGTGATGGAGCCGAACAGCGTCGAGCCGATGCCGATGATGACGGCGAGGACCATCAGCTTGACGCCGGACGTGATGACATTTCCGAGCACGCGTTCCGCGAGGAAGGAGGTCTTGTTCCAGAGCGCGAAGGGCACGAGCACGAACCCGGCAAGCGTCGTCAGCTTGAACTCCAGGATCGTGATGAACAGCTGTACGGCCAGCACGAAGAAAGCGATCATGATCACCGCCCAGGCGATGAACATGACCCCAATCATGATGAAGTTATGGAAGAAGGCGATCGGGCCGACCAATTCGCTGATCTCTTCAAGCAGGGGCTTTGCGGCTTCGAGGCCAACGCCGGCAATGAAGCCCGGACGCAGGAGGTCTTCAGCAGTCATGCCCGACCCGCTGGCGGTCAGGCCGAGATCAGCAAAGCTCGCAAAGACAATGTCGGCGAGCAGCGCGAAATTGCCGATGATAAAGGCGAAGAAGCCGACATAGAGGACCTTCTTCAGGAGACCGGAGATCACGTCCGTGTTCTGGCCGAGTGCCCAGAAGAGGCCAGCCAGCGTGATGTCGATGGCAATAAGCGTGGTCGAGAGGTAAGCGACATCACCTGTCAGCAGGCCGAACCCGCTATCGATATAGGCGATGAAGGTCGCAAGAAATGTGTCGATCACGTCCATGGGGCGGCTCAGTTTCCGAGAAAGGCTTTCGTCCGGGCCCGGCCGCGCTCGGCCTCGGCGAGTTCCCGGGCACGTTCGAGCGCTTCGGCGCGGTAGTAGGAGGCCATCATGCTCTCCATCTGGATGAGCTGTTCAGTCTGCATCGCCTCGATCTGGTTACCGGCCTGCAGGACCTGGAGATTGCCGGCGGCGCCTTGGCTCTGCTCGATCAGTCCCGCGATCGCGGTCGCATCTGTCTGATTGTCTTCGAGGGCGGCCGCGACCGTCGTCAGCGTGTCGCGATAGGCTGTCCGCGACTGGCGCCAGCGGGCACGCGCGTCTTCAACAAGCACGGCCTGCGGCGGCGGCTCGTCTCCGTAGGATTCGGGGTAGGCGGTCTCGTATTCGCGCTCGACCTCATCGACGCCATAGCCGATGCCTTCGGCCTTGCGCATCAATTCCTCGATCCGGTGGATGCGGTCGAGAATGATTGCTTCGGCGACATTGACGGGCAGGGTTTCGAGATTGCGGGCCATGTTCTCCAGCATCTCGATCTCATGGGTGAGCTGCTCGATCTGCTGGTCGATCTGCTGAAGCGCGCGGACCGCCTGCAGCACGTTCTGGACATGGTTTGCCGGGTCATAGACGGTGAGCTGAGCATGTGCAGGTGGGGGCATCAAGACCGTCAGCGGCACCGCTGCGAGCGGGACGAGGAGGCCGGCAAGACCGGAGAGGGCGCGTTTCATCGGGCGGTTCCTATTCGGCGGCGATTGCATGAGCGGGAAGGGCGGGCGGGAGGGGTGGCCTCTTGTCTCCCGGCCAGCGGCCCAGAAGGTCGCCGGCCCAGGGAAGACCTTTTTCGTGAAGCCAGGTCTCAGCGAAGCCGTCGCCTTCGGTCTCAGCCCAGACCCGGTCGAGCGTGTCCTGGTCCTGCTGGGAACTTGCACCGCAGAAGGCGAGCGCGATGGGGCCGAGACCCAGTTCAAACACGCGGCAGCCAAGCGGCGACTGGTAGTAATAATCGCGCTTCGGCGTTGCCTGGCTGATCAGTTCGATCTGGCGGGCATTGAGGCCGAAGCGCTGATAGGTTTCTTTCGATTGCGGTTCCTGTGCGCGCTCATTCGGAAGGAAGATCCGTGTCGGGCAGGATTCGATCAGGGCTGGCGCGATCGAACTGTTCGCGATGTCGGCCAGCGATTGTGTGGCGAAGATGACGCTGACATTCTTCTTCCTGAGGGTCTTCAGCCACTCGCGGATTCGTGCCGCAAATGCCGGATCGTCGAGGAAGAGCCAGGCTTCATCGAGAATGAGGAGGGTCGGACGTCCATCGAACCGGGCTTCGAGCTGGTGGAAGAGATAGGTGAGCACAGGCAAGGCCGCGCCTTTCCGATGCATCAGCTCTTCCATTTCGAAACAGACCGCATCCGCGAGCGTCAGCGTTTCATGATCGCCATCGAGGAGCTGGCCGTGCGGGCCTTCCAGGGTGAAGGGATGGAGGGCGGATTTGAGGGCCTCGTCCTGTAGCATCAGGCAGAGGCCGGTCAGGGTGCGTTCGGCTTCCGGTGCCGTGGCGAGTGCCTGAATCCCCTCCCATAGACGGGCCTTTAGGTCCGGTGTCATGGCGACGCCTTCATGGCTGCAGAGTCCAGCCAGCCAGTCGGCGGCGAAGCTTGCGCCCGCATCGGTATCGATGTCCCTTAGCGGCTGGAGGCTCGGCGCATCCGAACTGCCAAGGTCGATATGGGCGCCACCCATGCAGAGGGTTGCGGCGCGGGCAGAGCGGCCCTTGTCGAAGATAAAGACTTGGCCAGCTTCATAGCGCTGCCATTGCAGGGCGATGAGGGACAGAAGGACTGATTTGCCGGCGCCGGTCGGACCGACCACCAGCGTATGGCCGACATCGCCGACATGGAGGTTGAGCCGGAACGGTGTGGTGCCGCCAGTCTGCGCCTGGATGAGCGCCGGGGCATCGAGGTGTTGGATTTCTGCTTCGCCTGCCCAGACGGCGGACAGCGGCACCATGTGGGCGAGGTTCAATGTATGCAGGACGGGCTGACGGACATTGGCATAGGCATGGCCGGGAAGGGAGCCGAGCCAGGCCTCGACGGCATTGAGCGTCTCCCGGATCGCCGTGAACCCGCGGCAATTGATGATCCGCTCGGCTATCCGGAGGTGTTCCTCGACGAGGCGGCGGTCGGGATCGCAGACACTGATAGTTGTCGTGACATAGCCATAGGAGACGAGGTCGGCGCCGAGTTCCTGCAGGGCCGCATCCGCATCGCTTGCCTTGTTGTCGGCATCCGTATCGAGGAGCGCCGCCTGTTCGTTGAACATGGTCTCGCGCAGGACCGCCCCGATGGATTTGCGCTTGGCGAACCAGTGGCGGCGCTTCTTGCCGAGAACCTTCTCGGCTTCGACCTTGTCCATGGCGATGAAGCGGGTGCACCAGCGGTATGAGAATCCCTGCCGGTTCAGCTCGTCGAGAATGCCGGGCAGCGTAGAGGCCGGAAAGCCCAGGATCGTCAGGGTCCGGAGGTGTGCTTCTCCGATCATGGGTTCGAGGCCGCCGGCGAAGGGCTCATCGGCCAGTATGGCATCAAGGAAGACTGGAAGTTCCGGTGTCGCTACAGGATGGCGTTTGGTCGAAATGGTCGAGTGGAGATAGGTCAGCGTCTCGTCGTCGCCGAGGTGATGGATTTCAGCGAGGCAGGTCGCCAGAAGGTCGAAGACCCGTGCAGTGTGTTGTTCGAACGTTTCGAGGCGCTGGCGCCATGTCTCAGCATCCTCCGTCTCCACCCGTTCGATCAGGACCTTTTCGGCCCGGCCGGTCGTGTCGGCTGAGGGAAGCCACAGCAGTGTCAGGTAGTAGTGGCTTTCATAACGGGCACCGGTCTCTTCTGCCTGCAGCGCACGCTCCTGATCGATGAGCCAGGAGGCCGCGTCCGGAAAGCCGCACTCCGGATAGTCATGGATTTCCTCGCGCTGGGCTTCGAAGAAGAGCGCCCAGCCGGATCCGAACCGGCGCAGCACATTGTTGACCCGCGCCATGACCGAGACGAGTTCTTCTTCGGTCGAACTTTCGAGGTCCGGGCCGCGATAGCGAAACGTGGTCTGGAAGCTGCCATCCTTGTTGAGGACGACGCCCGGTGCCACAAGGCAGGCCCAGGGGAGGTAGTCGGCCAGGAGACGCGGGGTTTCGGAATACTCTTTGAGGTTCAGCATGAAAGATGTTCCCGATGGCGTGTGGAGCGGATTGCGACACTCATGAAATCCGGATCGCTTCGCGCCATGAAGACGGCCGCCGAATGCCCCACGACCCAGAGGACGAGGCCTGGGATCCAGAGCTGGAGCCCGAGGGCGAGCGCTGCGGCCAGCGTCCCGATCGCGATGGCAGCCGAGCGGGGCGCGCCTGCCATCAGGATCGGCTCGGCCAGCGAGCGGTGCAGGGGGATTTCATAACCCTCGGCCATGTCAGATCAGCGCCCCGCCGCCGAAGGAGAAGAAGGTGAGGAAGAAGCTCGTCGCGGCAAACGCGATCGACAGGCCGAACACGATCTGGATCAGCTTACGGAACCCGCCGCTTGTCTCGCCGAAAGCGAGCGTGAGCCCCGTGAGGGTGATGATGATCACGGCGACGATGCGGGCGACCGGGCCTTCGATCGATTGCAGGATCTGGTCGAGCGGTCCCTCCCAGGGCATGCCTGTGCCGGCCGCGTGGGCGGGCGCTGCGATCAGGGCGGCGAGTGCGAGGCAGGCGCCGGCCTGCAGGCCGCGGTTCACGGCCTGGATTTGCGTATAGAGCGTCATGTCGGATCTCCTTGGCTGACGAGGGAAAGGGAGCGGGGGGCGAGCGGCTCGGTGACATAGCCCTCGCCATCGAAGCCGGTGATGCGGATCGCATCCTCGACGCGGCGCACGCCATTCCGGCGACTCATGAAGACGACGATGTTGACAGCCTCGACGATCAGATCGAACGGGATCTGACGCGCCGCTTCGAGCGTCAGCTGTTCGAGGCGGCGGAGTGCGCCGGTTGCCGAATTTGCATGCAGCGTCGTGATCCCGCCCGGATGGCCCGTGTTCCAGGCCTTGAGAAGGTCGAGGGCTTCCGCGCCCCGGACCTCGCCGACGATGATCCGGTCGGGCCTGAGACGCAGGGTCGAGCGGACAAGCTGTTGCAGGCTGACTTTGCCGGGCCTCGTCCGGAGACGGACGGAGTTCGGGGCCGCGCAGTCGAGCTCGCGCGTGTCTTCGAGGAGGATGATGCGATCATCGTGCAGGGCGGGTTCGGCGAGGAGCGCATTGGCGAAGGTCGTCTTGCCGGACGACGTACCGCCAGCGATGACGATGTTCTCGCGCGCCTCAATCGCGGCTCTCAGGCCGAGCGCAAGGGTGGGCGAGAGCGCGTCGCGGCCGACATAGGTGTCGAGACTTGAAACCACGCGTGCAGGCTTCCGGATCGAAAAGCAGGGGGCGGTCGAAACCGGCGGGAGCAGGCCCTCGAACCTTTCGCCGCTGCCTGGCAGTTCGGCCGAGACAATCGGCGCGTCGCGGCTGACGGGTTCCTGGACGCCCGACGCAACAAGCCGGATGACGCGTTCGCGGTCGCCAGGGGTAAGCGTGTGCTCGGAGCGCTCAAGGCCGATACCATGGCGCTCGATCCAGACAGAGCCATCCGGGTTGGCCATGATCTCGATCGTATCGTCCCGATCCAGGGCTTCGCGGACGACCGGACAGAAAGCCGTTCGCAGCATGGCGTTCCGGCGGCTGTCAGTTTCCTCTGTGTGTTCGCCAAGTGCCATAAGCCGCACGCCTTCCTGTCTGGTCAGTCAGGAGTGTTTCAGGATCAGGCGTGCGGGACGAGTTGGAAGGCGGGCCAAAGCGGGCAAGCACGGGCAATATAGGGATGTGTATTGCAATTTGAGCGCTGGTCAGGGGCGCGGCCGAACCCGGCAATGGGCGCGCTTACGACCGAGCGCCGGCATCTAGTGAAGAAGGGAATTTTACTGAAAACGGTAAAACCGACCCCGCGAAGCAGCTTCGGACCGGGTATTTTACTGAATTCGGTAAAATGAGCCGGGGGAGAATGGCGCTAACCTGGGCAGGACGCCGCGCGCCGAAGATTGTCGTGAAATCGCGTGCGGAAAATGCCGGTCGCGCCTGTCAGACCCGATCGGGGCGATGCCCTCCGACGGAACGGTGAGCTTGCGCCTCGCAGAATATTCGGGGATCCGGCCTCTATCCTTGTTTTCAACTTGTGTGCACAACGCGGTTCGCAGAAGGAGCTCAGGACATGGTGCAGAAGCAACCGCCAGGACGCGGCGGGCGATCGAGGGCGACCACCGAAGTGGACAAGCGCGTTGGCCAGAACATCCGCGCACGCCGCAAGGATATGCACATGACGCTCGCCGAACTGGCTGAGAGACTGAATGTGACCCACCAGCAGCTTCAGAAATACGAAACCGGCCAGAACCGCGTCAGCGCATCGATGATTGTCGACCTCACCGAAGCGCTGAACGTCAGCATCGAAGATCTCTTCGACGGCACAGGGCGTCAGAAAGGCAAGAAGCCCGATGCGCTGGAAACCGCCCGGCGCAAATGCCGGATATGGGTGGATCGTGCGCAATCAGCGGACGCGCTCATCCAGATGGCCCGCGTGCTGAAGGCGATGGCCGGGAAGGACTGACCGTCCTGACAATTGGCGCCTCTGCCCGAACGAGAACACCGGCGATGACCGCAATCGCTCCGGCAATGTCGGTCTTGACCGTCGTCGGGGACACTTCAAGCCTGTCGGCGACTTCCTGATAGGTCATGCCCTCCTGCCGGTGCAGCAGCAGCGCCGTCCGGGCGCGCTGGGGCAGTCTGGTGATCGCCTGGTCGACCGCCTCAAGCTGCTGGCGGGACGCGGTGAGCTGCTCAGGTGTCGGCGTGCGGGGGCAGGGGAGCCGGCCCGCAGCTTCGGTGATGTCGGCGGTCTGCCGGGACGCGCGATACCGGCCGGACTTCAGATAATTGGTCGAAAGATTGCGGACAGCGGTGAAGAGGAGGGGTTTCAGGTCCGCCTCGCTCTTGTCGGGATAGGCGCGAGCGACCGCCAGGAAGGCTTCCTGTACGATGTCCTCTGCGTCGGCAGACTGCCGGATGCGCATGCGGCAGAAGCGAAGGAGCGGGGCATATTGCTCGCGGAATAGCCGGCTGAGGACGGCCGATCCTTCACGCGGTGCCGATCGCGTTCTGGAGTTGTGCGCAGCCGGGCCGAGGCCCTGCGGCCGGAAGGCCAGCCCGATCGGCGGACCCGGACAAGGGGTGTCCGGCGGCGTGGGTGTCGGGTGCGGGTCTGCTGTGTCCATCTGACGTCCTCATCTCTGGTTCGAGGGGCCGGAAAGATGGGCGCACGGACGCGATGGCCCGCGCTGGCGCGCAGGCTTTTGGCTCATGCTTCATCAGGGTTTCCGACGCCCTGTGCGCCCACCCGGGAAGGAGGCCAGGAGCGGCTTCGGAGAAATCCGGCGGGCGCATGGAAACAGTACGCGCAAAAGGCGCGGTCGAATGGCTCATGCTCTGCCGGGGTTTCCGACGCCCCGAGCCTCTTCAGGAGAAGACGCTGCATGGGAGCTTATGGGGGCGCGATGCGGTTGGCAACCATTGGGAGAAAATAGGTGGGCCGTCGGAAAACCGCGAAGCATGAGCAACGGGGCGCAGGTTTCGATCAGGAGACCTTATTGCTGCGCCGGCCCACCCGGTTCGGGGCGTAACGCAGGATGGCGGGATTGGGAAGGGTGGGGGAGCCTGAGGGACTGGTGCCTGCGGCGGGTCTTACGATTTCTGCGCGCTGGATTTCCGGTCTGACTTGTAAGCCTTTGCTTCGACTTCGAGCTTGGACAGGCGTTCTCTGCAGGATGCGTCGGCGATTTGGAGAAGCTTTGCAATCCGCTCGGCCTGCCATTTCAGGATTTCAGGGGTTGTCTCGTAGGCGGGCGAGTATCGGGCTTCGACATAGGCGCGGCGGAGCAGTTCGAAATAGCGTTTGTAAGGCTTTCGCTCCGGCGCCCAGGCTTCGGCGAGCCGCGGGTCGATCGCTTCGCAGCGCTGGCGCAGCTTGCCGAGGTGGTGGGTTGCAGGGGCATACAGGGTGACTGTCAGGAGGACCATTCGGTAGATGGCTTCTGCGGCCTGGTGGAGTTGGAAGGCGGATAGCCGTGTCCAGTCAGGTCCACGATCAATACTTTCCCTTCCAACTGTAAGGAATTGCGATGCTGATCTGACCCAATATGCTTTGTATTCGGATGCAAGCTCGTATGTACGCTGAGGGTTAGGCTTGCCGGGGCGCGCTATGATGGATCTCTTGTATCCAGCTTTGGATAGTTTGGGGTCGTCATCAGAGTCGTACAGCAACACTCCTTGATTGAGAATTTCAGAGAAGAAGTATTGCCCTTCTCTCAGGGCAGCATTCACTTCGCGGAGCGTGTGGACGATCAGGGAGACGTCTTTCTGGATCTTCGGATCGCGATAGATCCGGTCTTCGACACCAGCCCAGAAGCTGGACATGTCAGTGAGGGCTTTGTGAGACACGATGACGAGGAAGTCATAGTCTGAAGCTCGGCCGGAATTGCGGTCGTCGAACCAGGTACCGCGAGCAAAGCTGCCATAGAGGACCAGTTTCAGGATGCGGTAGTTTGCCGTCCGCTCTGACTTGGAAGCGCGAAGGCGTGCGGACAGCTCCTCAAGGATGACCTTGCGGATATAGGCGACCTCCTTCTGCTTCTGGAGGTTGAGGTGATCGAGCGTGTCCTTCACGAGCGGCCGTGCCTTCTGTTGGTCTTGGGTTTTCAGACCAGAGTTTGCGGGGGCTGGCAAACCTCTGGCACCGGGTCATCGGCGCCCAGTTCGCTCAATCGTTCGAGACAAAGAGTATCAGCGATCTCGATGAGTTTGGCGATCCGATCTGCTTGCCAGCGGAGGGCTTGTTCCGATGTTCGGTAGGTGAGGGAATAGCGCGCCTCGATATAGGCGCGGCACAGGAGGTCGAAATAGTGCTCTCCCTCGCTCGACAGCGGTTGCCATGCTCCTTCAAGGCGGTTGTCGAGAGTTCTTGCGAGGTGTCGCATACGGCGAAGTTGATGCGTTGCGGGCAGGTATCCAGATATAGTCAAGAAATACATACGATAGGCGCATTCAGCTGCCTGGTTGAGCTGGAACGCGGAATTTGCGTGCCACTGGAGGCCTGCGTCGATACCTTGATCTCCGATCAGCCGATACTGCTCTGCAGCTAGCTTTTCGATTCGGTAGATTTCTCGCGCACGATGGAGAGGGACTGTTTCAGCCCAACCTCGCGCTAAGGTTTTTGGACTCAACCGCCACGGATTTTCAGCGTTTGGCTCATTGGTGACGCGCACCCCATTTCGCAGAACCTCAGCAAGCAATGAAGAAACCTCATTGGATGAGAGCCTCACATCCGAAGCAGAGTGAATGAGGCAATGGACGTGTTGGCTTCCAACCGGATCTCTAATGAGCCTGTCTTCAACTTCCTCCCAGAAGGCGCTCATGTCTGCGAGGGCGCGGTGACTGACGATGATGAGGAGGAGGGCGTCTTCCTTGTCTCCGTGTTTCGGGCGTGACGGGCAGGGCGGGGTGTAGTGGATGAGGTCGAGGATGCGGAACCGCTTGGTGCGGGCCTTGCGGCTGGAGGCGATTTTTGCCTGCAGCTCTTCCTGGACGATCTCGCGGATGTGGACGAGCTCGGCTTGTTTTTCAGGAGGAAGATCGGCGAGGGCGCGGGGCAAGGCTATTCAGGTCGCTGAGTAAGGTTTTCTACTTATTGGATCTTATCGTGACTGCTGGGGGAGTAAAGCCTGTATTGGCTCATGCGCATGATGGGAGACGTGGATTGGGGGCTTTTAGGCGTATTTAAATAAATCAAAGGTAGAAATTGGCATTGGCCTTGCATGAGCGCAGTTGGGTATGGGAGGCGCAGATGAAGGCCTATCCTTTGAAGTCTGATGGCGTGTTGAAGCGCTATGATTATCTCTGGCGGTTGTCAGCCGATCGCTGGGCCTGGGAATATCTCCGGCGCAATCCGGTCTTTCGGTTTGATGCCGCCTGTTGCAGTACGGAAGATGTCTCCGAGCGGGAGGCGCCCTGTGCGCCAATCCGTCTCTTGCGGCCGCGTGTTCCGCAGACGCTGGCCCAGCGCTGGGGACTGCTGATGATGGCGGATCCGGATCAGACGGGCCTTGAGGCGGATGTGTTCTGGAGCCGGGCCGCCCATCCGGACCAGGTCGAGGTCTATTGCGGGCCCCGGGGCGAGGAGGAGCGGTGCAGCATCTGGGACCGGACGGTGCCATACTGCAGGATCACGCATCTGACCGACCGGCATGGGCGTGAGTTCCTGCTCCTGCGGGGCAATGGCTGCGTCGTTCAGGTACGCTGCACAGGCCTCTCCCTTCTCGGCATGGAACAGGTCCGCCTGAAACTCACCATCTCGGACATGGAGGCCTATGAGCGGAAGCTGAAGGCCCAGCGGGACGCGTTCGATATTTACGGGAATGATTTTGAGAGCCAGACACCGCTCTGGACCAAGCGGACGCAGATCCTGCGGGACGGGCTGATCGCTCTGGACTGCCTGGAGCTTGGCATGAGCCGGCGGGAGATAGCCACCGTTCTTTATGGCAAGGAAGCCGTTGAGTCCGAATGGGCTGACGATCGCGGATCTATGCGGGATGCCGTGAAATATCTGGTGAGCAAGGCTGAAGGGCTTCGCGATGGCGGATACCTTGTGGAATTGCTTGGTGGAGGATTGGGTCCTTATCTGACGGCTGCTTAATCCAGTCGATTGACCTTTTGAGAGTTAGCATTTTTGTTGGTTTGAAAATTATATTGAATATTCACCTTGGGTGACTTCTCTGGCATTTTTTCAAACTTGACAAAAGTTTGAAAAAATGCAATTTCACTCACCATGAGTGATCAAAATGCTAAAAAATTAAACCAACTACTGAATTGGTTGCCAGACGATGCTGTTGTGGATGCTGCGACTCTGGAAGAGCGGGGGTATGCGTCCAACCTCCGCACAAAGTATCTGCACTCCAATTGGCTGTCTTCGCCGGTACGAAGCGTTTTCATGCGTCCGGGTAGCAAGCTTACCTGGCAATCCGTGGTCTATTCCCTTCAAACCCTGATGTCGAAGGACATCCTGGTGGGCGGACGCACGGCGCTCGAACTCAAGGGTTATAGTCACTATCTGGAATTCAGCGGCGAGAGGACCATAACACTTCATGCCGACACGCCCTTGCCGGCATGGCTGACAAAACTTCCGGGACTGAATGTCAGATTTGAAGCTCGCCGGCCCGACAGACTCTTTGGATCAGGAAACATAGAAGCTGTTTGCCTCGCCTATAGAGCAGCCCAGAAAGCAGGTGGAGCGTCTCTCGACGTCGAAGCATTCGAATGGGGACGCCCCGGCCAGGCAATCCTGATCTCGACCCTTGAGCGCGCCGTGCTTGAATTGCTCGAAACCCTTCCGGATGGAGACAGCTTCCATCAGGTCGATCTTGTCTTTGAAGGCTTGAGTTCGCTTCGTCCGCGCAGGATGCAATCGCTGCTGGAGTTCTGCAAAAGCAAAAAGACGGCGCGTCTCTTCTTCTTCTTCGCGCGCCGGCACCAGCATGGCTGGCTCAAGTATCTTGATGAAACCAAGGTAGACTTCGGGCACGGCAAACGATCCATCGTTTCCGGCGGTACTCTTGACCCTCGCTATCATATCACCGTGCCATCTGAACTGATGGAACAGGGCACTCAATGACCGACAGGGCCACTTATGAAGGGCAGGTAGGCCTGTTGGTCCGTGTCTTGCCGCTAGTGGCTGAAGAAGCCTGTTTCGCTCTGAAAGGCGGAACAGCGATCAATCTCTTCTACAGGGACATGCCGCGCCTTTCGGTCGACATCGATCTTGTCTATGTGCCGATCAGGCCGCGGGCTGAGAGTCATCAGGAAATCGATGAAGCTCTGGGTCGAATTGCCGGTGCAATTGAACGAAGAATTGCAGGGGCTCAATGTCTCCGCGCCCAGGGTGGAGGGAATCTCGAAACCCGGATGATTGTGACGCTGGATAACATCAGTATAAAGATTGAAGTCAATCCCAATATGCGGGGGCTGCTCGTCGCTCCGGGGCTGAAGCCGGTCAGCGAAACTGTCGAGGATCGATTCGGATTTGCGGAAGCGAATCTTGCTGCATTTGAGGAAGTCTATGCCGGCAAGCTCGTCGCCGCACTGGATCGGCAGCACCCGCGGGATCTGTTCGACATCCTGCTTCTCAAGGAAGGTGACGGCATCAGCGACGATCTCTTTTCGGCCTTCCTGATATACCTGTCCTGCTCGCCGCGACCCATGCACGAATTACTGTCTCCAAACTTGAGGAACCTGGAAGAGCCATTCGCACGCGAATTTGCGGGTATGACAGCCGAGATGATGGAGTTGGCAGCGCTTGAAGAGGCGAGGGCTTGGCTGATTGCCGATCTTCAATCCCGGTTGACGGGAACCGCTGCGACCTACCTTCGCGGACTGCACGACGCAGCACCTGATCTCTCACTCATCGGAAGACCCGCTGCTGGGAATTTCCCGGCCATCACCTGGAAACTGCAGAACATCGAAACTCTGAAGCGCGACAATCCCGATCGACATCGCGAAATTGGGCACTTGCTGGAAGCGCTGTTGCACTAGTCTTTCCAATATAGGTCTCCCGCGCCGGCCTGCAGTCGTTTCCAGCGAGGGGAGGGGTGCCTGAGCCTGCGCATACGCTAGTCTCCTTGTGCGTGCGTGCCTCCGGGCAGCCGGGTGTGGGCGGACGGCACGTCTGGCCGGGCGCGCAGCCCGCGCAAGGCGCCGGTGGTGGATCGTCTCTTTCGTCTGAATATTTCCTACCTTTCCGCCTTGCGCGTCCCGCTTGTCCGCCCGGCCTGCCGGCCTTTTCCGCCGCCCACCCCCGCCTGTCGCGGGCAGGACGCGGCAGAGAAGGAGACCCGACATGCCCTGCGAACCCGCAACCCCTGCACCCCTTGGAACTTCTACCGCACTCCCGCCTGAAGACCGTCCCCGCGTCTATGTGGCCTGCCTTGCGGCTTACAATAATGGCTGCCTGCACGGGCGCTGGATCGATGCGACGACGCCGGATGAAATCATGGTCGAAGTCTGCGCCATGCTGGCGGACTCCCCGCTGCCCGGAGCCGAGGAATGGGCGATCCACGACTATGAAGGCTTCGAAGGCGCGAGCCTTTCGGAATATGCCTCGTTCGAGACCGTGTGCGATCTGGCAGAGTTCATTGGGGAGCATGGCCGCCTTGGGGCAAAGGTCTACGGATATTTGGGCAATGACCTCGATGAAGCCGTGGCGGCGTTCGAGGACTACGCGGGAGAGTACCGTTCCGCCGCCGACTTCGCCGAGGAACTGACCCGCGACACCGGCACTGAAATCCCGCCCTCCCTCGAATACTATATCGACTGGCAGGCACTTGCCCGCGACATGGCCCTGAACGGCGAAATCCTCGTCTTCCAGACCGGATTCGATGAAGTCCACATCTTCTGGACGCGGTGAGGGGCGAACATGACCTTTACCGAACGCTTTGCCGCTTTCGTCTGCCCGGGCGACACCATTGCCTGCACGGTAGATGAGTTCACTGTCATGGCCCGGATCGTGCCTGACGATTGCCCGAAAGCACCCGACCAACGCCAGGACGGATTCTGGCCATCGCTCTACAAGGACGCTCCGGGGTTCATCGGTCCCGGCAATGGTTTTCGCAAGCGGTTCGCCAAGGCGCAGGCTGAGGCCGAAGCCGTCATGGAGGCATGGCGCAAGGGCGACTGGTTCTATTGCGGGATCGTTCTCTCCGTCGCGCTGGAAGGCGTCACGCTTGCCGACAATGCCGCCAGCCTCTGGGGCGTTGAGGCGAACTATCCGGGATCGGATAATGCCAATCTGACCGAAGTGGCAGACGAACTTCTGCCGGAGGCCTTGGACACCGCCCGCGCCGTTCTGGCGCGCCTGCGCGCGGCCCCGGCAGGTGAGGTGCGGGCATGAGCCGCGCCCTAACCGAAACCGAGCGCATTCTGGGACCGCGCCCGGAAATGACGCTGGTCGTCGAGGACGACCGCGTCGTCGAAATCTGGGTCGCGGGCCGCGCGCCGCGCATTGCCATCCGCGACTATGACTGGGGCCGGACAGACCCGGCCCCCGCCTTCGACCGCGAAGGCTTTCCCTATTCTGACATTCACTGGAGCGGCCCGGCATGGGCGCTGGGCCTCTCCCTTTACCCGCCAGAAAAGGAGACCCCCATGGCACAGCCCGACCTCACCCATATCCCACTCGACCAGATCAGTGTGTCGAAGCTCAACATGCGGCACGGACGAAAGAAGCCAGACGTGTCCAACATCCTGCCGTCCATCCGCGAGAAAGGCATCCGCCAGACGCTGCTCGTCCGCCGCGAAGGCGATGGCTTCGGCGTCATCGCGGGCCGCCGCCGCTACTTCGCCCTGCTCGAAATCGCCAAGGAAACTGGCACCAATCCGCTCGTGCCCTGCGCCGTGATGAGCGAGGAAGATGCCGCCTCCGCCATCGAAGCTTCGATCATCGAAAACGTCGCCCGCCTGCCTGCCACCGAGATGGAACAGTATGTTGCGTTCAAAAAGCTCGCGGATGAGGGCAAGCCACCGGCTGACATCGCAACCTTCTTTGGCGTGACCGAGCTTCTGGTGCGCCGTGTCCTCGCCCTTGCGGGCCTCTCCGCACCGATCCGCAAACTCTACGCCGAGGATGAAATCGACCGCGAAACGATACGCGCCCTGACGCTGGCAACGCCTGCCCAGCAGGCCGAATGGCTGAAACTCTGGAACAGCGAAACCGAGCGAGCACCGTTCGGCCGCGCCTGCAAGGCTTGGGTGACAGGCGGCAGCACGATCACCACTGACAAGGCCCTGTTCGAGCTTGAACAATATAAGGGTGCAGTCACGTCAGACCTGTTCGGGGAACGCGCTGTCTTTGCGGATGCTGAGGCGTTCTGGAAGGCTCAGGCAGAAGAAGTGTCAGCGCGGATCGAGCAATACCTGGCCCGTGGCTGGGCCGACGTCATCTGCCTTGAGCGCGGGGCATATTTCCAGCGCTGGGACTATGTCCAGACCACCAAGAAGAAAGGCGGCAAGGTCTATGTGGAGCAGCGTCATGACGGCACGGTGAGTTTCCATGAGGGCTGGCTCAAAGCCTCCGAGGCGCGCCGCGCCAAGCGCCAGAACATAGATGAAGGGACGCTGCCACCAACCGGCATCAAACCCGAAATGTCCGGCCCTATGGCGGACTATGTTGGCCTCCACCGGCACGGTGCCGCTGCCGCCAGCCTGCTCGCGGCACCCGCCATTGCCCTTCGCCTGATGGTCGCCCATGCGATCACAGGCTCCTCGCTCTGGAACGTCCGTCTGCATATATGTGGCGCGCGGAAGAACGAGACGCATGAGAGCGTAGCGGGCTCAGTTGCACGGGCAGAAATCGATGCTGCGTCGGAACAGATAGACGCCCTGTTCAGCGCACTCGGCGCGATGCGCCCGCGCGCGAACGGTGATGCCTATTCGCTCTGCGCAACCTTCTCCGCCCTGCTTGCCATGTCGGACGAAGAAGTGATGCAGGTGCTGGCGCTGACGATGGCCGAAGCGCTGGAGGCGGGCGGGCCAGTGGTCGAGGCAGTCCTGCACGTCTGTGGAACCGATCTCGGCCGCTACTGGTCGCCGGATACCGCGTTCTTCGACCTCCTGCGCGACAAACGAGCAATCAATGCGATGGTCGCGGACATCGAGTCCCCGAGCGTGGCGGACAGCGTCGCCAAGGAGAGCGGCAAGGTCCAGAAGGCGCTGATCAAGAACCGGATCGAGGGTGTGGATTGCGAGCCCAATCCCGGCTGGCGTCCCGGCTGGATGCAGTTGCCGCCAACTCGCCTTGTGGAGGGTGCAGGGTGCGCAACAGCCGAAGCATGGGAACGTGTTGCAGGCCTGTTCGAGGGTGAGCAGGACGACACGTCCCAGCCCGAAGCGGAGCCTTGCGAAAACGCCGCTGCCTGAGGTTCGTCTCCTCCCCTCCGGCAATGTGCGAGCCGTCCGATGCCTGGCATCGGGCGGCTTTTCGCATTCGGGTTCGAGCGAGCGGGTGCCAACGGGAACGAGGTTCATCCCTTCAGACTGCCTGCCGAAAAATCGCGCGTCTCAAGGTCTCGCAGGACATATTGGAGCGCATGCTGGATGAGGTTCTTCCCTTCCATCGGCAGCGGTCTTCGGACCCCTTGTTCCCGTCTCTTGCCGCATGACCTGGACGCGCTGACCCGGCCCTGAAACCGGACGGACGAAGAATTTTCCCCGCCGCTTCGCGGCTTCCTCGCGCAGCAAAATTCCCCGCCCGTCCGGTGCTCCACTACGTTGCGCCCGCATGCGGTTCAGGCCCGGCTCAGCCCGTCCTTTCGGTCCGGCGTCGACGGGGACAAGGGGTCCCCGGAGACCAAGCCAAAGGAACGAAAAGGAGAACCCAATGGCAAACGCACTCGGATATGTCAGCGAGACCAAGGCCGGCTTCGAAGGCACCCTCGCAATGATGAACCTCAATGCCTCAATCCGCATCGAGAAGAATGACGAAAAGGCCTCAGAAGGCCAGCCGGACTACCGCATCTTCGCCGGAGAAACCTCGACCGAAATCGGTGGCGGCTGGATGCGCAAGGCGAAGTCTTCGGGACGGGAATACGTCTCGCTGACCCTCGCCGACCCGCAGATCGGTCCCCGCCGGATCTATGCGAACCTCGCGCCCGTCAAAGGCAAGAAGGGCCGCCACGTGATCCTCTGGAACCCGAAGGATTGACGGTTCCAAGCCCCTCATCGAGCCGCTCCGGAGCAAGCCTCCGGGGCGGCTTCCGCATGTCAGAAGCATGGTGAACAGGGGAGGGGAAAAATCCGGGCCACGCATTTTTCCTCTCAAATCCTGCGCAGGATCGCGCAGTCTCATCGCATCGCACAGATATCAGTGAAAGGAGCACAACAATGAGCGATGCAGATACAACGGCGCCTCAGGCGGCGAACGACAACGACCTCTTCAACGTGGTGGAGGCCGCGAACTTTCTCCGCCTCAAACGTTCGACGCTTGACCACTATCGCTGTGAAGGCAGGGGCCCGATCTATCGAAAGCATGGCGCGCGCGTCTTCTACACGCGTGCCAGTCTGATGGCATGGTCCGAGCGCCAGATGTTCTCGTCCACGTCTACTCGCGTCGAGAAAAAGAAGTGAAGAAGCACTGGGTTTCCGCGACAGCAGCCGGAATTCTAGCTGCTGTTGCAGGACTGGTATTTGATCCGGGTGCCCGCCTATTCTGGAACCGGACAGGCAGCGCGCCGATAGGTCTCTACGGGCTAGGCGATGACCCATTCACAAGAGGCGATTGGGTCATCGTCTCAGCCCGGAGCGGTGAAGCGGATTGGGCGGCTGCGCGCGGTTACGTCGGGAGGGAATGGCCCCTCATCAAGGGGATTGCCGGGCTTCCAGGCGATGAAATTTGCCGGGACGGCAGCGCTGTATTGGTGGAAGGAATCCATGTCGCAGAGGCTTTGGATGCTGACACTCTGGGGCGTGCGATGCCGGTTTGGGAAGGCTGCCAAGTATTGGGACGAGACGAAGTTTTTCTGCTCAATCAACATCCGCGATCGGTTGATGGACGTTATTTCGGACCGACAAAGGTCGGCGATCTCGGCGGGGTTCTTGTTCTTCTCTGGAGTCCGGATGGACGGAAGGCGGACATGTCGGTGCAAGGCGATGCAGAGCGTGGCCAGGAATTCTCAGGCGGACCCGGTAGGGCAAGATATAAGGAGTGGCGCCACCCGATGGGTAGCGCCTTGTCTGCACATCGTTTTTTCGGCGCCTATTGCACAGCGTTGCGGCGCCGCTGTTTCGGCGAAGCTGTTGAATTTGCTGCAATCGGGGCGGCGCCACCGGAATTCGCCCCGCCATGACGGATACCGATGACCTCACCCCGCATCTCGGGCGCATAAGGGACGTTGGCAAGCGCGGCGGCAAGCGCGCCGCAAAGCAACTTCGCCGCGCCGTCGCCAAACTGCCCAAGCGCCGCGCGAAGAGCGGGTTCCAGGGCAAGCGTCATGGAGCGGGCGGGGCGGCGCGGGGACGGCCGCGCACGACGCGGCATCTACCGCGCTACCGCTTGCGGCGCGTGATGGTGAAAGTCCACATCGCGCGTGCGGCGAAATCGGGCGCCGGCGTCTACCGCGCGCATCTCAGTTACATCCAGCGCGACGGCGTCGATCGAAACGGCGACGGCGGCAAATTATATGACCGGGAAAGCGATGAGCTGAGCGCCAAGAAATTCCTGGAGCGCAGCGAAAATGACAGGCATCAATTTCGCCTCATCGTTTCGCCCGAAGACGGCGTCGCGCTCGGCGATCTGAAACCCGCGATCCGAGAACTGATGACCCGCATCGAAAAGGACACCGGCCGCCGCCTCGATTGGGTCGCCGTCGATCACCACAATACCGGCCATCCACACACCCATATCGTAATCCGGGGGCGCGATGCGCGAATGAAGGATGTGGTCATCGCCAAAGATTATCTCATGAACGGCATCCGCGAGGCGGCCGAAGACATCGTGACTGGCCGACTCGGGCCTCGCCGCGATCTCGAAATCCTGCGCGCCCGCAACAGCGAGATCGGCAAGGACCGGCTGACCGGCATCGACCGGATGCTGGAGCGGGCGAGCCGGGACGGCTTGATCGAGCTTCCTCCGGCAACCTCCGAAGCCGCGCGGTTCGAGCGGCATCTCGCCTTATCGCGGCTGCGCCATCTGAGCGAGCTGGGCCTCGCCGAGCGCGGAGAGAACAATGAATGGCGCATGACGCCGGGCTGGACCGAAACCTTGCGCGAGATGGGACGGCGCGGCGACATCGTGCGCACGCTCGCGCAGGCCGATGGGAAACGACGGAAGTTTGACTATGCGGAGAACCTGGCGCCGGACGCCGCGCCGATCCTCGGCACGGTGCTCGCCTCCGGACCCGAAGACGAATTGCGCGATACGCGCTTCCTGCTGGTCGAGGATTTCAAGGGACGGGTCTGGCATGTGCCGGCGGCCGCCGTGGACCCTGAGAACCCGCCGCCGACCGGTGCGGTGGTGGAGGTAAGCCGGAACTCGGCAGAGCCGAAGCGCGCCGACCGGACGATCGCGGAGATCGCTGAACGCGCGGGCGGGCTTTGGTCAGAGACGCTCCATGAAGACTATGATCCGGCCTCGACGCCCGCCTACCGGCTCGCGCACAAGCGCCGTCTCGAAGCCCTGCGGCGCGCCGGGATCGTGGAACGCCTTCAGGACGGAACATGGACCGTGCCCGGTGACTATCTCGAACGCGCAACCGCGTATGAAGCCGCGCGCAATCGCGGCCTGCACCTTCGCACCCTGTCCTGGGTGGCGCTCGACAGGCAGGTGACCCTACACGCTGAAACATGGCTGGACGCAGGGCAGGGCGAGGGCGAGCGTCTTTCCGGTTTGCGCGCCGCGCGGCTCGCTTTTCTGCGGACGGAAGGTCTGCTGAAGGAAGGTGAGACCGAACTGTCGGACACCGCGCGGCAAAGCATGCGCCACAGTGAATTGCAGCGGACGTCGGAAGCGGAAACGAAGAAGTCGGGGCGCGCGGCCGTGATGCTCGACATCGGCGACCGGTTCGACGGCAAGCTCGAAGGCCATGTCGATCTGGGGCAGGGGCGCATGGCGCTCATCGTCCATGAGAAGGCGTTCGTGCTGGTGCCATGGAGAAGCGCTTTTGGGCGCCAGCTGGGACGGGAAATGACGATCGAGCACACCGCCCGAGGGATCGGGTGGACCATCGGGCGCGAGATGCAGCGCGGATTTGGCGGATGAGGAAAGAGGGACTGCGGGCAATCACCCGCAGTCCCAAAAGGCTATCTCATCTGGCGCAACGGCGGCCGAGCAAGGGAGAGCAAAATCTCCGGCTCCGCCTCATCGGTTTGCGTGCGCAGATAGATGATGCCGGGTCGCGTATCGAGAACGATCCAGACGGGCGCGCCGGCATGCATCATCCAATAGCCACAACGCTCGAAGTGAATGTTCATGATCGCTTCGACGGCGCTGTGCCGGAAATCCCGTCCTCCGAGCGCCGAAATGCGGCGGGCTGGATTTGCGTCATCTCGCTCGACCCAGGTTACTTGTTTGTAGTCCATCGTGCTCATCCTTTCTGCACGTCGTACCGAAAGGCGCCGCGCCGCCAGGTGAACGGGGTCAAGGTCTCCGACACCGCCTGACCGCCGGCGCCCGTCGGCGGTTGTCATTCAAGAGCCGGAGCGCTGTTCGGCGGGTCGGCTCACGGAGAATTGGACGGCAGCGATTGAATGCTGTCTATACCGTAGGTTGATTGAGGCGGGCGCGATGCCGCTGTGTGCCGCAGTGTGCGGGCCATGGCCCGCAATTGCCTTCCGTCCAACTTGGCGCACACGCGCATTCGCGGAACTCTTGGGGTCCTTTTCAAGATGACTTCAGGAGCGTCGCATGACCGGCACAAAAATCCTCATTGGGCAGATTATCATCGTCTTCGCGATCGTGTTTTGCGGGCTCTGGCTCGCCACGCAGGTCACCGCCGCTGCGCTCGGCTTTCAGCCTGCGCTTGGCGCGCCCTGGTTCGAGGTGATCGGCCGCCCGGTCTACAAGCCCTGGCGCCTGTTCCAATGGTGGTATGCCTACGAAGCCTATGCGCCGGATGTATTCGCGCGCGGCGGCTTCATCACGCTCAGCGGAACGGGGCTCGGCATCATTGCGGCGATCATCGGGTCGGTGCTCCGCAGCCGGCATGAGCGGAACGTCACCACCTATGGGTCGGCGCGCTGGGCAACGGGCGAGGACATTCGCAAGGGCGGTCTGCTGGTCGATGACGGGGTCTTCCTGGGGGCGTGGAAGGGGCAATATCTCCGTCATCACGGCCCCGAACATGTCATGGCGTTCGCCCCCACAAGAAGCGGGAAAGGGGTTGGGTTGGTGGTGCCCACACTGCTCTCCTGGACCGGCAGCACCATCGTCCATGACATCAAGGGCGAAAACTGGGAACTTACTGCCGGCTGGCGCGCGACCTTCTCGCGCTGCCTTCGTTTCGACCCGACCGATCGGCGCAGCCCGAGATATAACCCTCTCAGTGCGGTCCGGCTCGGAGAACAGGAAGTCCGCGACGTCCAGAACATCGCCGATATCCTGGTTGACCCTGAGGGATCGCTGGAGCGGCGGAACCATTGGGAAAAGACCGGTCACTCGCTGCTCGTCGGGGCCATTCTCCATGTGCTCTATGCGGAGACGGACAAGACGCTCTCCGGCTGCGCCCGGTTCCTGTCAGATCCCGACCGCACCTTCGCGGCAACACTCCGCGCCATGATGACCACAGCCCATCTCGGCCGCCGCGGCGTGCACCCCATCGTCGCGCAGGCGGCGCGCGAGCTGCTCAACAAATCAGAGAATGAACGCTCCGGCGTTCTCTCGACCGCGATGAGTTTTCTCTCGCTCTACCGGGACCCGGTGATCGCCGACGTCACCTCGCGTTCGGATTGGCGCATTGAAGACCTGGTCGACGGCGCCCGGCCGGTCTCGCTCTACCTTGTTGTACCGCCCTCTGATCTCTCGCGCACGAAACCGCTGATGCGGCTTATCCTCAACCAGATCGGACGCCGCCTTACAGAAGAGCTCCCGGTGCCCGGACAGCGCAAGCTGCTCCTGATGCTCGACGAGTTTCCGGCGCTCGGGCGCTTAGATTTCTTTGAAAGCGCGCTCGCGTTCATGGCAGGGTATGGCATCCGGTCCTATCTCATCGCGCAATCCTTGAACCAGATCGAAAAGGCCTACGGACCTAACAATTCGATCCTCGACAATTGTCATGTACGCATCGCCTTTGCGACCAATGACGAACGCACCGCCAAACGGGTCTCGGACGCCATCGGCACGACGACGGAATTGCGCTCGCAGAAGAACTATACCGGCCACCGGCTTGCGCCTTGGCTCAGCCATATGATGGTCTCCCGTCAGGAAACGCAGCGCGCGCTGATCACACCGGGCGAAGTGATGCAGCTGCCGCCCGAGGATGAGATCGTGCTCGTGTCAGGCACGCCGCCCGTGCGGGCGAGGAAGCTGCGCTACTATGAGGACCAGAACTTCAAAGCCCGCATCCTTCCGGAGCCGGACAGCGAAAGTGGGCAGGGCGGCGCGCCGGCCGCGCCCGCCCCGATGAAGCCGCCGCTTTTTAAGCCAGGGGCGGGCAGCACTGGAGACGGCCCCGAGATCAAACGGACGCTTGAGCCGGAGTTCCCCTTCAGCGAAACGAGACTAGAACCGGAGCCGGAGATAGGCGCCGAGCCCGAAGCAGACGATCCCGTTGATCCGCTGGCGGACAAGAATGCCGACGCCGTCCGAAAGCTGCGCGGCTTTGATCGGGGCGATCTGGATTTCCTGCCGGATTTCTGAAACGAAATGACAAGGGTTCGCGTTCACGTCCGTCTGCCAACCAATCTTTATGCGCGGCTCTGTGAGGAAGTCGACAACACCGGCATGTCGCAGGCGAGAATTGTCGAAGACGCGCTCCTCCGCCGCTTCGAACCCGACCACCAGGCGGGATTTGAGGAACAGATTCTCAACCGGATGAACCGCTTCGATGTTGCGCAGTCGCGCATCGAGACGAGTGTCTCAGAGACCTATGAGACCTTAGCGCATTTCGTTCTCTACTGGCTCACTCATACCGAGCCGATCCAGGATGGCGAGCGCGAGGCGGCGCAGGCGCTCGGCCAGCGCCGGTTCGAACATTTTGTTGGGCAGGTAGCCAGACGCATTGCGCAGGGCCTTGGGTAGGCCGCCTCAGCCTGCGTCAGTCGAAGTGGCTAAGTGCTAAGTTGAGCCTCGACAAACCCGTCCTCCATGATGTTCTCTTAAAGAAAACATTCCCAGCCAGCGCACATGAAGGTCGTCGTAGTCAACATCGGGGCGCTGCATGGCTACAGCGAGAGCAAGGTCTGCCAGGTGACGCGCCAACGTAGGTCTTAGGGCCGGCGCAACGACAGTGGAGGATTTATTGAACTACTCACCTGAAACGCCCGGAGACTATGCGAAAACATGGTTGAGGAAGCCGCTGTCGATGGATTTGCGAGATTATTTGAGGCGACCCGCCATACACACTATAATTTTGGCGTTCCCTATCAGCAGATACGTTCAAGGGCGCTCGCTTGGGCGTGGTCTGCCTCCGAAATAGTGGTCCAATGAATCTGTTAGTCGGCTTTGAAAGAGGAGCTGAGACATGGCGAAGAGAGCCAAGCCGGAAAAAATCATTGCGAAGCTGCGTGAAGTTGAAGTCCGCCTGAGCCGTGGCGAGACGACGGGCCAGGCGTTCCGCGCCATTGGCGTCATCGAGCAAACATACTACCGATGGCGCCGTGAGTATGGCGGTATGGGGGTTGATCAGGCGCGTCGCCTGAAAGAAGTGGAGAAGGAGAACCTGCGTCTCAGGAAGGCGGTCTCCGACCTGACACACGACAAGCTGATTCTTACCGAGGCCGCCAAGGGAAACTGCTGAGCCCTTCGCGCCGCTGGGCTTGTGTTAACCGGGATGTCGATGAGCTTGCCGTTTCCGAACGCCGGGCCTGCGAGACGCTCGGTCAGCACCGGTCGATCCAACGCAAGAAGCCGCGCGGCCGATCAGGCAAAAAAAGAGCTGACAAAAGCGATCATCGCCCTGGCCGAACGATTTGGCCGCTACGGCAATCGTCGCATCACCGGCTTGATCCGGCGAGACGGCTGGCATGTGAACGAGAAGCGGATCGATTGGATCTGGCGGCGCGAAGGGCTGAAAGTTCCCCCGAAACAACCAGAACGCGGTCGTTTATGGCTGAATGACGGCTCCTGCGTGCGGCTGCGGCCGCAACATCGAAACCATATATGGAGTTACGACTTCGTCATGGATCGAACCCATGACGGCAATCCGTTCCGCATACTGTGCGTCATTGATGAGTTCACTTGGGAATGCCTGGCGATCCGGGTGGAGCGAAGGCTCAATGCGAGGATAGTTCTTGAACTGCTTGCTGATCTGTTCCTCACACATGGCCCGCCGGATCACATTCGTTCCGATAACGGCCCAGAGTTCATCGAGAAGGCGCTGCGCGCTTGGCTGGCGAAGCTTGGCGTCAAGACGCTCTACATCGAACCGGGGAGTCCATCGGAAAACGGATACTCAGAGAGCTTCAACTCCAAACTCAGGGACGAATTGCTTGCGAGCGAAATCTTTTACACGATGATGGAGGCCAAAACCCTGATTGCATAGTGGCGCGAGCACTTCAACACGTTTCGCCCGCATTCATCGCTCGGCTACAGACCGCCTGCGCCAAAGGCGATCTCGCCAAAGCCCTTCATGCCGCCTTACGTTCAGGGTGTGGCGGCATGAACGCCGTTCGATAACCCGCCTAGGCTAACAAATGGCTCGGAACACTTCGATAGGTCAGGTCACGACCAAACTCATCGCGATGCCGAGAAAAGCTGCAGTCGCAAGAACCTGCATTACGCCGAACTTCAGGCGAAACAGCGCAACAAAAGCCAAGAGAGTAATTCCAAACTGGGCGATATCGATCGAAGAGAGCGCTGGAACGTCAAGCGCGATCGCACCAAAGCGCCAGACTGCAACATCCCGGAACAGGGCATGAATAGCGAACCAGAGGGCGAGGTTGAGAATGACGCCGACAACAGCCGCTGTGATTGCGGAGAGGGCTGATGACAGCGCCTCGTTTTTCTTCAGGCCTTCTACGAAGGGCGCGCCGAGAAATATCCACAAAAAACACGGAACAAAGGTTACCCATGTGGCAAGGATCGATGACAAAACCCCCGCCAGAACCGGATGCATGTCCCCCGCGTCCCGGAACGCGCCCATATAGCCAACGAACTGTACGACCTGGATGAGCGGTCCGGGCGTCGTCTCCGCCATGGCAAGTCCGTCGAGCATTTCGGCAGGCTGCAGCCAGCCATAGGTCGTCACGCCTTCCTGCGCGACATAGCCGAGCACGGCGTAGGCGCCGCCGAAAGTCACGACCGCCATCTTGGAAAAAAACACGGCGACTTCAGAGAAAACATTGTCAGGCCCAAGAATGAGTAGCAGCGATGCTACGGGTGTGAGCCAGAGGACCAGAAAAATAGCTGCAACGCGCACGGACCAGCTTGCGGTGACCTGCGCATGGGGGGGCAATTCTTCACCTAGCAAAGACTGGCTGTCTGGGACTCCGGCGCCGCCGGCGCCATGGCCGTTCTTTGTGACAAATATCTTTGCCCCTGACCGTGCTCCTGCGAAACCAATAAGGGCCGCGGATAAAATTATTAACGGAAACGGCAGGCGAAAAACGAACAATCCCACGAATGCCCCGACCGCGATCGCGACCATTGCAGGATTGACGAGCGCTCGCCGCCCGATTCGAAGAACTGCCTGCGCCACAATGGCGAGAACGGCTGCCTGCAGGCCAAAAAACAAGCCTGAGACGACGGACACGTCGCCGAATAGTGAATAGACAAGGCTGAGGGCCAGGATGGACAGAAATCCCGGCAGGATGAAGAGCCCGCCCGCAATCAGACCGCCGCGTACGCCATGCATGAGCCAGCCGATATAGGTGGCAAGTTGCTGGGCCTCAGGGCCGGGCAGGAGCATGCAGTAGTTGAGCGCGTGGAGAAAGCGTTGCTCCCCAATCCAGCGCGTCTCGTCGACAAGTATGCGATGCATGACTGCGATCTGCCCGGCTGGTCCGCCGAAACTGAGCGCCGCAATGCGCGCCCAGGTCGGGACCGCTTCCCGCAGGGACAATCGCCCGCTGAAGTCCGGAGCGGTTTCCGGTGTCATGACGCGACGCCTGCCGCGCGATAAAAATCCATGAGATCGCGCCCGAAAACTCGCCAGTCCCAGGGCACGTCATGATCGACGCCGGGATAGATGAGGAGCGTGGCCCGTTCCCTCGCTTTCTCCGCAAGCTGGCGGGCGTGACGGACCGGGGCGATTTCGTCCTTCTCGCCATGAACGATCAGGATCGGTCCTGCATAGGCCTCGATGCTCGCGATATTGTCGAAATCCTCACGCGCCAGCGCGCCGGGCAGCCCGTAGCGGCCAAACAGCGCTGGCAGGCTACGGAAGGGGGACACCATGACGAGGGCCGCCACAGGCCGCTCTCCGGCGAGACCGGCGGCGACCGCGGCGCCGAGAGAATGGCCGTGCACCGCGATCCGGGATCGGTCGATCTCAGGGCGCGCTGCGATCCAGTCATAGAACGCGACGGCATCGGCACGCAAAGCAGACTCTCCTGGTTCACCGGTCGAACGGCGATAGCCGCGATATTCCACCATCAGACAAGCAAAGCCTTCCGATGTGTAGAACTCGGCATACTCGATCTTGGTTTCGATATAGTCGGAATTGCCATGAAAGAAGATGACCGCCGGGACGAGCGTTTCAACCGACGCGCCCGGCGGCAGGAAGAGCCAACTTTCGACCCGTGCGCCGTCGGCAGTGTCCAGCCAGTGTTGAATGGCGCCGGCCGGCGGGGGCCGGTCCATCGGGCCTTCAGCGGCGTTGGGATAGATGAATTCGCGTTGCACGCTGCTGACGATGACACAGCCGACAAGTGTCGCGACAACGAGGAGTATCGCGGAGATGCGGAGCCATTTCATGGGTCACGTCACAAGGCAGCTGCGAATGCTGTATTCGCGTTTCGCCAGTCGAGGACGTTCATGAAGGCATCGACATAGGCCCCGGCATTCGAGCCGTAATCCATGTGATAGGCGTGCTCATACATGTCGAGCGCGATCAGACCGACGCCATCCGCCACGCCCATGGAATGATCGGCTGCCCACTGGTTGACCAGACGGCCGAGCCGGGGAGACCAAGTTAGTACGACCCATCCGGATCCGCCGCCAAGCGCCCTGCCCATGGCGACAAATTCCTTGCGCCAGGCCGTATGGCTCCCGAAATCGTTCTCCAGCCGGGCGGCGAGCGGGCCACCTGGGGACACGCCATCAGGTCCGAAGGATGCGAAATGAATTTCGTGCAGGATCATTGAATTGACCGCCATAAGCTCTTCGCGCTTGAGCCCGTTCAGTTTGAAACCGGGCGCGGTCGCAAGATCGAGCGTCGACAGTTCAGCCTGGATGGCCCCGATGCGCCGAACAGCTCCAGCGTAATTGTTCTCATGGTGGCTACGAATGATGCGCTCTGAGAAGCCCGGCACGGATGCGGGGTCGAAGGCCAGCGGTCGCGGAGAAAGCGCGGTCGCAGGCAAAGGGCTCTGCGTGGGTGTCTGAGCGGAGGCGCAGCCCGCACTGTTTAGCGCAACGCCGATGCCGAGTGTCGCTGCAATTGTTTGGCGGCGTGTCAGATTTTCTGTCATGGTCTTGTTCCTCAATAGCGAGCGTGGCCTGCACAAGTTTCCTCGACCTGACGCGACTGTAGCGGCAGGTAATCTTCGTCGAGCCGCGCCCGGCCCGTTTTATTCCATCTTTATAGGGCAATTGGGCGTTCTTGTCGTTCTCGATCTTCGAAGGGATTGCAGGTTGAAAAGACGACCGAGAGATTGGACATGTTTACGGTCGAATCGGATTGCCCATCGTCTCTTCGTTGACCGCACCATTGTCGTTTGATCGGTCGAAATTGATTTCTGGAATTCGGGATTCTGCAAAGGGCATCTTCGTGCTAAAAAAAAAAAGGGAGATAGATGTTTCTGCGTCGAATCTTGATGGTCCACAAAGCTGTAGACCAAAATCAGGCCCGACCGAGGACCAAGAAGCGAATTTCAGTCAGGTAAGTAATTGAAATTATTGGAGTAAACACATGGATCGTGGCACGCCAGTCGCCGCCTCGCGAGGATACCGTACAGGTTTGGCGAAAAATCGTTAATCGGAAAATGCTGACGAAGCCACTTGGATCGGCTGTTGCTTGCCCATTTGTCTGCGATGCTGTTTCGCGATATGCGGTCGTAGGTCGTTCGACGTTAGCTTCAAGGCGCTCAACAGACATGGACTATCACGATCTTTTGTCGGGCTTCGTCCGCGTGCATATCCTGCACCACGCTGCGGAAGACGAACTCTATGGCCAATGGATGATCGAAGAACTCCGGCATCATGGCTACGAGATAAGTCCCGGCACGCTGTACCCGATGCTCCATGCGATGGAACAGAAAGGCTACCTCAAGTCCCGCACGGAGCGACTGGGACGGACCGTTCGGCGCTACTACAAAGCAACGGCGAAGGGCAAAAGGGCGCTGGTGGTTGTCCGGAAATATCTCGCTGAACTGCAAAGCGAGGCAGGAGGCAAACCGTAATCACACTCACGCAGTTGATGGGCTCCCACCAAACAGCCGCTTATCGACGGACCAGCGGCCGCCGCCTGCGAGCATGACGTAAATGGCTCCAAGCAGCATGGCCCAATCCGTTCGGGTTTCATGCGAAAAGCTCCAGAACCCGTACCGATCAAGATTTCGCAGGCTGAACCCCATGAATTCTGTTCCCAGAAGGATGGCGATTTTGGTCGTGAAGATTGCCACCAGCATCGTGATAATCAGCGGGACGGCTGCCAGGCGGCTGAAGAGACCGACCAGGATGAGTCCGCCGCAGATCAACTCGACCCAGCCAACGAATGGGCCCATGATTTCTGGGGCGGGAATACCGATACGTTCAAACCGCCCAGCGCCCAGGATCTCAGGATAGATCAACTTTTGAATGCCCTCCAGAACGAACACTCCAGCGAGGCTGAGACGCACAAGGATCGACCAGTCGCTACGGCCCGGGGACAGCCACCAGTCTTTGGAAAACAATGCTCTCATAAACGAGTATCTCCTTGAGAATTATTGGATGGCCAAAGACGCTTGGCCGCAAACTGCCAGATCAGACCTCCGAGTATCAGCCCAATCCCAGGACCCCAGATTGTCCGTGGCAGGAAGAAGGCAAGCAACAGACAACCGAAAAGGCCGGCCCATGCAATGAAGGAGGGGTAAAGGCGCTGATCTTTCGGCAATCGGAGCGCCGCCAGGTTGGTGACGGCATAGTAGATCAGGACGGTGAACGCAGAGAATCCCCAGGTGGTCTTTACGTCGCCTATCAACGCTATTCCCGCAACGGCCAGCCCCACAAAGATGATCGCAGCGCGCGGTTCGCTTGCCCGCGTTAGCCGGCCCAACGCGGGTGGAAGGTCGCTGCGCCTGCCCATCGCAAGCGCCACTCGCGACAAACCAAGGACAAGATTGAGGAGTACACCGAGCATTGCTGTCACGGCGCCGATCGACACAAGCTCGGCAAGGCCCGGGAACTGCAGCGCGCGGGCCGCAGTCTCCAGCGGCGTAGCTTCTCCGCCCGCTGCGCCGCTTAGCGTTTCCGAGCCGACGGCTCCGATCGCAGCCACAGCAACCGCCATGTAGAGAAGGGCGCTTACGACAAGGGTTGCAACAATCGCTCTCGGGATCGTTCGCCGAGGTGCGACAACCTCCTCGCTCATCGTCGCAATTCGGCCGTATCCCGTATAAGCCACGAACATCAAGGCGGTTGCGTACAGCACATCCGTTATCGTGCCCCCCTCAGGGAAGAAGGGGGTGAACTTTTCGGCAGCGGCCGGGTCCGAGAGCCTGGATAACCCTATGAAGGCGAAAGCGCCTAGCGCCAGCACGGTCACGGACACGACGACAATGTTGACTGCGCTCGAACGGCGCAAACCTGTCAGTACGAGCACAGTAACTGCCGCAGCAATGATGAAACCCGACCAGCGGAGGGCCTCACCGGCATCGAAACCCGCCAGGTGCAATCCATATCCAGCCACACCAAGCGCAGCCGTCGCAGCCGACGCCGACTTCGCGCACAGAAACATCCACCCAGCTGTAAAGCCAAGTTCCGGGCGAAGCAGGCGGTAGCCGTATTCATAAGCCCCGCCGCTCACAGGATATGCGGCGGCGAGCTGCGCACTGGACAATGCATTGCAGGCGGCCAGTAGCGCAGCGAGTGCGATCGACAAAATGACAGCTGGACCAGCTGCGCCTGCGGCAATCCCGATGCTGACAAAAACGCCCGTGCCGACAATCGATCCGAGGCCAAGCATCGTTGCCCCGAATACACCGAGTTCGCGTTTCAGGGCTGCGGGCGCTGATGCGGGGTTCATTCCCCAGACTCACGTTGATCAGCAGGCATGGGAAGCTCAAACAACGCTTGATTATTCATGTATTCAACCTTCTCTGCCTGATGGCAGGACATGCAGGCAGAGCGCGCGATGTCGAAGGCCTGCCATGCCGCATCCGGCTTTCGCTGCTCCAGGCCAGCACGGACTTCGGGAAAAGCCGAATCCAAAAACAGTGCGCGCGCACTGTCGCTACGGCCTGGCCGCTTGGCGATGCCATTTTCAATCGTCGTAGCGATCTTGTCCCAGTGATAGATGGCCAGATCGTAGTTCTCCCTTTGAAGCGCCGCATGGAGGCTGCCATAGCGCTCGCCGACTTCCCACATCGGTTGATCGAAGCCCCGCATCTGCTTTTGCAGGCGCTCGAAGCGTTCGGTTTCATTCTCCGCAGACAGGAGCCAGTCATTCGCGGCCAGGTCGTTCCCGAGGGGACCCTGATCGCGTTCCGTGCACGCAAAGAGCGTTAATGATCCCAAGAGCGCAGCCGCAGCGGTTCGGTTGAGTTTTTTCGTCATCTTGGGTTCCGGAGCCTTCATCGTGTGGATCAAGAAAAGTCACTATCGAAATTCGATAGTGACTTCAACCGGAAGCGGGGTCAACCACTGATACGCGACCGAGCCAGGCCGGTCAGGTATCGCTGAAGCGACGACCGTCTCGACGCCAGAGCGCCATCACGGAGGGCCGAGGTGGCATTCCATCTTCGAAGTCCGGCCAGCGGGTCGAGGGATCCTCGAATGTCGAGGGCCGGCCATGGCCGGGATAATCTTCGCCATCCTGCCCCGGGTGCTGCACGGCGAGAAAAAAAGTCCGTTCATCGGTGCTGAGGCGCGGCCCGCAGACTTCGGCGCCTGTCGGCGAACGAAAGATCATGGTCGAACGCCCGCGCTCCAACCCTTCGGTCTCAACGCGCCAGATACCATTGGCGCACTTGTTTAGCCGCTCGTCGCCATCGGTTGACACAAAAAGACCGCCCGCTGAATCGATGGCGCAATTGTCCGGCGATCCGAACCAGCCGCTCTCGCTGGTGTCCGGTCCCCAGACAGCGCCTGCGGCCGAGTCGGCCGGATCGCCACAGCGCACCAGGAGATCCCAGCGCGAACGTGTGGATGCAAAGTCGCCCTGGGGCTCGGTGATCTCGATGACATGGCCGAACGGATTGGGCCCGCGCGGATTCGTCGGATCGGTCTGGTCGGCCTTGCGCGCGGTATTGTTGGTCAGCATGACGTAGACCTTGCCGGTGCGCGGGTCGGGTTCAACATCCTCGGGCCGGTCCATCGGCGTGGCGCCCAGAAGGTCGGCCGCGCGGCGCGTCTCGATCAGTACGTCGGCCTGGCTGGCAAAGCCGTTCTCCGGCGTCAGCGGGCCTTCGCCTTGCAACATCGGCATCCAGAACACACTGCCATCGGCCTCGAACCGTGCAACGTAGAGCGTGCCTTCGTCCAGCAAGTCCATGTTCGCGGCGCGTTCGGTTGAGTTGAAGCGTCCGGCGGTAACGAACTTGTAGACATAGTCGAAGCGCTGATCGTCACCCATATAGACGACGACGCGGCCGTCAGGCGCGACGATCGACTCGCTGCCCTCATGCTTGAAGCGGCCAAGGGCGGTTCGTTTTTTCGGCTTCGAGTCCGGGTCCAGCGGATCGACCTCCAAGATCCAGCCGAAGCGGTTGGGCTCGTTGGGCTCCTTCGAGACGTCAAAGCGCGCTTCGTGGAGCCCCCATGGATACCAGCCGCCCGGCACGCCATAGCGTTTGTGGTTCTCCGCTTCCGGCCCGTCATGGGCGCCCATGAAATAGCCATTGAAATTCTCCTCGGCGAGCAAGTAGGTGCCCCAAGGCGTGATCCCGCCCGCGCAATTGTTCAGTGTGCCGACCACATGGCGGCCTGCCGGATCGGCCGAAGTGGCCAGCCGGGGATGGCCGGCCGCCGGGCCTGTGACCTCGATGCCAGGCGTGCGCGCGGTTATGCGGCGATTAAAGCGCGAGCCCTGCACATACTGCCAGGCGCCATTGCGCTTTTCGATTTCGACGATGGAACCGCCATGAGCGGCCTGTTCGATGGCGCATTCTTCCGCCGTCGCCTCCCGGCCCGCCTTACCAGGAAACATCAGGTCGGCGATCGTATATTCGTGATTAACGCAGAGGAGGGCGCGTTCGGTCCCATCGGCGGCAGCCGGGAGCGGTACCAGACCGAGAAAATCGCAATTATAGCCGAAGCGCTGCTCCTGGTCGGCGACGCTCTGCGCCGCGGGGTCGAACGCGCTCACGCCCGTAAACAGCGGATCGCCCCAGCGGATGAGAACGCGATCAGCCAGGCCGCCTGCAACATGGTGGGTCGTATCGACGCCGCGAGGGGGTTCGGTCAGCGCGGGCAGCTGCGCCGTGGTAGTTGTGGCGCAGGAGGACAAAAGGCTGGCGAGACCTGTGCCTGCCGCCGCCCCGCCCAGCAGCCTGAATGCGTCGCGCCGGGAGTATCGCCGTGCGATGATGTCGCCGATCCCGTCAGCGCGTCCCGCACGCGGGTTGACCGGTCTGTCCTCGAATTCGCGTTCAAAAGTCTCGCTCACGGAATCGTCCCTTCACTATCGAACTTCGTTAGCGTCCTAGCACAGAGTCTTTGTCAGTCGTATGAAACCTGACCCTTCCGCTTGGCCTGACTTGCGGGCAGGTCTGATTTCTGGCCACAAGTGAAAGGATCGCGGCGCCGATCCATGTGAATTTACCTATGAGCGGTCCAGGCGCCCCAACAGGAAGGCGACGATGTTGATCGGCGGATACCGATGCTTCTATTCCTGCGCCTGCGATTGACCCCACGGCGGGTTCGATTTATTCAAGGTTGGGCGCGGGAATCACGCGCCTAACCTGGGTAAAGTGATTGTGGACCAAATCCGGGCCAAACCGGGGACCAGAATCAGAATGTTGATCCGCTAACGGATTGAATTAAAAGGACTTCCAGGATGGATAGCGGCGCGTCACTCGCGCCATTTCTCTCGAAATGGTCACCGCGTAAAATCTTGAAATCATTGAACTTTTCCTCTCCGGGGTAGCCGGAGAGGGGTTCGACGCCGCTAGTTGCACTACAGTTTGCACTACAGTTTGCATACTTTTTGCACTACAAATCGCGATGAGACATGCAGGTTACGGAACAAGATATCTGAAGGAACGCGGCGGCTGGTGGCACTATCAGCGACGGGTCCCTGCGCGCTTCACATGTGTCGATGAGCGTGGGCTCATCCAGATCGCATTGCGCACGCAATCCCTTGAAGTGGCCATGATGCGCCGCGATGCGCTGGCAGAGGCGGATGCTGCCCTCTGGAATGCCAGGGCGCTGGAATTTGTCGGTGGCGATTCCCAGCGCAGTGTCTGGAAAGCGGCCGATCATAGGTACAGGGCAGCTGTCTCGCGTGCTCTGTCTCAGGGCTTCGTTTATCGCCCTGTCGAAGAAATTGCCGCGCTGCCCGACATCGAAGAGATCGTGGCCCGGCTCAAAGCCACTGATCTTGGAAAGGCACCAAGCGAAGCCAAGGCCGAGGCCCTGCTTGGCGGCGTGCCTGAACCTGTCGACAAGACCACTGTGTCGGAAGCCTTCGAGCTTTATGTGTCGAAGATCGCCTTCGACGACCAGTACAACAAGTCCGAGGCCCAGCGATACGCCTGGGAGAAGACCAAGCAGACATCCATCGACTATTTCATCGAGCAGGTGGGCGATATCCCCCTGACGGACATCACCCGCAAGATCGCAACCCAGTACAGGGACTGGTGGCAAACAAGGATGCTGCCGCAGAAGGATGGATCGAAGCCGGTCACGCCGAATACCGCCAACCGTCATATCGGCAATATGCGGTCCCTCTATCAGCGCTATTTCAAGTATCGGGGCCAGTCTGACATTGAGGATCCCTTCAAGGGCTTTTTCTTTGCGGGCAAGTCGCGCGTCAAACGGGCCTCGTTCAGCGACGAGTTCGTGCGGACGCGCATTCTCGTGCCCGGCCTGTTCGATGATCTGAGGCTTGAGCTTCGCGTCATCATTTACCTGTTGATCGAGACGGGCGCGCGGCTCAGCGAAGTCGTGAATCTCAGACCCCAGGATATCCGGCTCGACCATGAGGTCCCGCACATCCATATCCGTGCCGAACAGAACCGCGAGCTGAAGACCGACGACTCAGAAAGGGAAATCCCGCTCGTCGGCGCAGCGCTCCCGGCCATGCGGCTCTGCCCCAACGGCTTTGGCCACTATTATGACCGCAGCACACTGGTCTCGGCGAACCTCATGAAAGCGTTCAAGCAGCGCGACCTGCTGCCGACAAAGGATCATGTGATTTATTCGCTGCGCCACTCCTTCGAGGACCGCATGCTCGAAGGAGGCCTCGACTATGGTCTGCGTTGCGCCCTGATGGGGCACAAGAACAACCGGCCAGAATATGGTCAGGGCGGATCACTGATCTATCGGCGGGAGCAGCTGGAGCGGATCGCGCATCCGTTTGATGCGGGGGTGTTTGGGTGACGCTCCATGGATTCAGTGTCTCATGCGACTTCGCGAATTTGAATCAGCCCAGACCTTACGGTACGTGACATTATCCGTACAGCAGCTCGATCCCTACCGACGATATAGACCACAGCATTAAGCGATACTCAAAGTTTTCTGTTTCGCGGATCCGTTGCCCGTCTTAGGCAGAAACCGCCCGATAGACTGTTTCTGGGTTCCAAACTATTTGATGCGGCTCACAAATGGTTTTTCCAGCAGCATCTTTGGACAGTTCCACGGTTATTAGTTTGTCTCCAGGAGAGGCCGGACTCAGCTCAAGGGCAAGGTACTCGAAAAGAGGACGCTCATGAACGGCAATGATAACCTGACGTCCTCTTTGTTTGGAAAGTGTCCGAAGCAGTGCCGCGAACTGAGCAATATGAATCTCGTCCATACTCTGGACTGGATCATCGATCACGAGCCAAGGGAGTAAAGGCTTTACCGATAAATGAAGCGATAGGAACAGTGTCAAGGCAGCTGTATTAAGATTGCCGGCGCTTAACATCGCCTTTGGATTTCCACCACGATGATCTCCGCGGTATCGAGTGATCAGTTTCGCTTCAACGGGCCCTTTCCCATTGTCCGGAAGCTCAAATGAGGGAAGAAACGGCTCCTCTGGAGCAAGGCGAATAAAGAGATTGTTCCAAACTTTATTGAGCGACTCGTTGAAAACCTCGCGAACTACATCTGTGCGTGCCTCAACAGCCAGATCGGACAGCTCGCGAAGCTCAGCGCGTACACTTTCAACATCTTTCATTACCCGCTTTACGCGCAGTTGGGCCGCGCGCGCATCCCGGAGCTCTTCTTCCAGTTCTTTGAGCAGCGTCTGCGCATCGGTCAGTTCGTGGATAGCACCCAGCGCAGTTTTTCTGTCTCGTTCTCGAATGGCTAGTTCAGCGATCGCTAGGTCGGCAGCAACCAGACAACGGTCCAATCCTTTTTCAAGGCCCTCACTCTCCGAAAGTGGCTCAAGACCAAGCGCTTCGGTGTATGCCGCCACGGATCGCCGTGCCCCTAATAGCGCTTCTTCATTCTGGCGCAGTGTCGCCAATCGCTCGGAAGCCGCCTCAACCGCCTTCTCAAGGGTGTCGCCCTCTCTTGCCGCTTCGGCCGTCGCTTCGAGTTGAGACAGTGCTTCAGCCAGCTTTGCACGTCGCGTTCTCAACGTGGCGAGGTCCTTGTCGTCAATCAACGCCACCTCTAGATCCGACAAAGATTTTTGAAGCTGATTCATCTCAGCTCGGACGCTCTGTCGCTCATCCGCCAACGCCTTCAATCGACTCGCGGATTGAGACAAAGATGAGATGTGCGACGCCAAATGCGACCTCAGCGAAACAGAACCGGTTTCAGAGAAGTCCCGCAGGCAAACTGGACACATCTCGCTGTCGATGAGCGTAGCCATTTCGGATAAAACTTCGGCCAATGTCCCGCTATCGGCTGCCAATGTGCCTAATGTTTCATCTAGTCGTGCCTGTCGTGCCACAGCCTTGGTCAGGGCTTCGCGCCGATCCCGGATTGAACGCCTCACTTCGTCGTCACGCGCGAGGCGCGCATCTAATCTTGTCTGTTCGTCAGTGAGTTCTTCTACCGCCTCATCATGAGCTGCACGCCAACCAATACTTCGTGCAGATGAAAGGTCGGAAAAGAGTTCGCCAGCCGCATCGAGCGATTTCTCCAATCGACCAAGCTTGCTTGTTCTCCAAGTGTTCCGTGCCAATTGGTCTTCGCTGAGAGCCTTTTCTGCAGCATCACGTGCATCAGATCTGGATGCTTCTGCAATCCGCCGCCAAACAGCGACTGTCGCCTCAACGTCACGCTTTAGTGTCGCTTTCTCAATCGAGTCTTTTCGTTCAGTTTCACTATCGCCAAGTTGTGATCTTTCAGCATCAAGTAAATCAAATGATGCCACCCCAAACGGAGCGAGCGCCTCATTGGCAATTGCAGTTTTTTCTTCGACTTCCTTCACTGCCGATGCGACAGCCAGTTCAAGTTTCTGGACCCCTTTGTTTCGTTCATCGAGTGACTCATCCACTTCGCCATAAAGTGGAAGACTCTTGATTAGACGCCTCTTGTCTCTAGACGCGTGAAGCCCCTCAATCAATGCGTCCAACTGGTCCAGACCGAGAAGATCATTGACGAAACGGGTAAGTGGACTTTGGGTTTGGCGGGCGTCGCTCGCCTCATATATCTCCAACAGTCGGCTTAAGGTCGCTTGAGCCAGAAAGGCACGTTCGCTAAAGAAGCGCCGCTGGATTCGAGATAAAAGTGGATCGCCTGTGATCTCGCCCTTGTTCACCCGTACTTCGGTAGACCCAGTGGAAATGTCTTCATGCCTAGCCTGAACGATAACTGACGTAGGTTCGTCGCTAGCGCTGCGGTGAGCAAGATTGTCTATATAGGTTGGGTCAAACCGCTTTAGGGAGCCAACTGCACCTGTAAGCCCGAGCTCTATTGCCGACAGTAGGCTCGTCTTTCCGCTGCCGTTTGGGCCATGCACGAGTACGACTGGCGCGTCGAGAGGTACCGTAATGCCGCCTCTAATGCTCCTGAAGTTTGACACCTGAATATGGGTGAGCCGAGCATTCATGCGTCATCCTCCCATGCGTCCCTCAGGCGAGTTGCCAGCAGATCGTTAGCGGCAGCTTCGATAGCACCTGAACCGCTTGATACGTGGCCGAGAAGCCCTTCAACATCAGCGCTTAAGTCCTCAATCCGATCCCTTAGTGCGGCAATTGGATCGGCAACAACGCCACCGGGGTCTATCAGATCCAGTGGAGTTAAAACGGCCAACCAATTGGACAAATGCGCCTTGGCCTCGCTCTCTCCAGATGGGACAGTGCCGACCGGAAGAACACGACACACTTGCATGGCTTTGTTGAGGTACTCTGGGTGAGGTCTGGGTCCGACCAATATGCTAGTTAGCGGGTTGCGCGAACGCGCCAGATCTAGCGCCCGCGCCACGCCTTGGATGCGACGTATGATTTCAGCATCTTTTTCAATCACCGTATCCGCTATCAAAATAATGTCGCTTGCCTCGCCGGGTCCCATCATCACCGCCGCGAAATCGAACTTGCTCTGACGGATGATGAGAGGTGATGGCAACAGCTGAAACGCTGCATCTTCGAGGAAAGCTACAACACGTTTGACGGGCGCGCTCATATTCATAGACCCGCCTCCAATCTGAACCCTTCCATCAATTCATCCGGTGTGTCCGCCATCGAAAGCAGGCTCGACATGCTAAGGCGGCGCGGCCCAACCGCACCCGTTCTACCCGGAGCCCGACTCGGCGATCGAGCGAGTCTCTCATGAACGGGTCGGGCGTGGATAAGAATTGCGTCCTGATCGTCATCATCAACTGCTCCGCTGTCGAATAAAGCGACCTCGGCATCTGCATTCGACAACACGAAGACCCGGTCTTTACGGCCGTCTTTTACGATTTGCGTCACTCCGGATCGATCGTCGTTGGGATTGGTTGAGCAAAGCGACCAGTCACCAGAAGTGGCGCCGTGCGCTATCGTTGCTGTCGCCACTGCGGCTTCTGCGAGGCCGTTCGTTTCGGTTTCAGCGTCTTGGCTCATCTGAGAAACCGCGACGGTGCTCAGTGGCTCATATCGCGATATGCTGGCATTACTGCGACCTGACATAAAGAGCCGCTTAGTACGAGAAACACCCGCAATCAAATCCTTGATGAAGTCAAGATGATTGCCGGTGTTTATTTCTGCCAAGAGCGTCCTCATTCGAACAATGCCCTCATCAATCCAGTCTTTGAACTCATCGCTGAGGTCGAATGCGCCAAGCCGCGACATCCTCTGAAGCTTTGCTCCGAGTGTCCAAAGCAAGAGCGATATGAGGAGCGGCTTAGCAAACGCCCGAAAATGTGCACTATTCCTAATAGCGTTTCCGTTGCCCGCATCGAAGTGAGCTCTATAAACCCCCCTAAGAAGTGTACCTTGGTCAGGGCCAATATTGTCCTCTGCCATGACATAGGCAGGTAACTCTCCTGGCCAATTCCAATTCTGTGTTGCAGCTGCAAGCGCAAACACTTTTCTGATGTTCGCATCCTGGGCAGATAAACCGAGCATCAAAGTAGGTTTGGTAAGCGCAACATTTACAAGGTATTGAGCCAAGCCTCGCGTGGTCGCATTTGTTTCCCAGCCGTCAATCTGATGTTGCGCGGCTACCAGATATTCTCGGTAGGTTGCTTCATCGGCCTGTGCTCGGATAGCGCACCCATGGAATTTGATGAGCGTAGCATTTTGATCAGGCGCTTGTAGGTCCTGTGTGCGCACACAGATTTTGAGAGAAACTTGGCCCCGAGATAACTCGTCGACGGCCTTTTCTATAAGGCCGTCCCAGTTGGCCGAGGGCAGCTCGGACACAGCCCGCTCTTTAATGAGCGCAGCAATAGCGTAGTGCTCAGCATCCGGTGCGATAGAATCATCAGCATACACTTCCGCCACCTTGATGGCGTTCCACACCAAGTAATCCGTAGGCTCCCCATCGATATCGATATCGAGGAAAGCGGCATACTGACCACTCAGCCTATCACGCAACAATTCTACCATGGCCCAGCTTTCAACAGGCTGACCAAGGTCAATGGACTGTCGCTCAGTGGCGGTTAAATTGGCGAGGTCTAATGCACGATCAAGCGCCGCTTTGAAAGAACAGTTAGTTTGGGTGGGATCTGCGCGAGCGCGCAAATGCTCCAAGGCTTTGACGATGATTACCTTCAGGCCTGGAAAACGGCCAAAAGAGATGCCCGATCCCAACCAGAATGCGTACCGCCCGTCCGCAACTCCTTTTGCGAATGGTAGGAAGTCGCCATCAAGGACCGTGAGCACCTCGGAAATCGAAATTGTGGCTGCTTGCGGCGCGGCGATGACGCATCCCCCTCATGTTACGCGTCGGCCGTCAACTTGCCTTTCTGTTCGCGTTTATTGATCTATTCAATCGACGATAGAGTGGAACCACGGTTATGCCAAGGACCTAACGCGCACAAAAGAATCAGCCGATAAGCTGACATGCTAAACCAAAAATTAAGGCTGTAGACTTATTATGGGAGAGCCCATATAAGGGTAAAGTCTGATCGTTCGTCTTCATGATCAGCCTGAAAGCTAATGATTAGAGCGCTCAATGAACAGAAGTCTCAAACGTGCCCGAGCTGCTCTGGACAAGCGCCTGAACGGTTTCAGGCCTCCCGAGCAGCTGTCTGTCCCACCCAAGGGCTGGGTGCGGGCGATCCGGGATGCGCTTGGCATGACCGGGGCGCAGCTTGCTCGGAGAATGGAGATCACACCTCAATCGCTGAATGGGCTGGAGCAGTCCGAAGCCAGCGAAACCATTCGCCTTGAGACCTTGCGCAAAGCGGCGGCAGCGCTCGACTGCCAGCTGGTCTATGCGCTTGTGCCCAACAAGCCGCTTGAGGACATGGTTGCCGAACGGGCCCTCGCCAGGGCGTTGGAGGCGATCGGCGGTGTGTCTCATTCTATGGCGATGGAAGACCAGAGGGTGCTGGATGATGATCTGGAAGAGCGTATCCAGATCTTCATCTCGGAAACGCTGCGCGACCGAGACCTCTGGGAAGACTGATGACGGACCTGTTTCAGGAACCAGAAGATGCCACACCGCTGGCACCGGATGAGCGGGAAGGGCTGCGCCTGACCTGGGTGACCACACGCGCCGACCTCAATGCCGCCGAGCAGGACAATATCGACAAGGGCGCCGCCTGGGCCTACCGCGCGCGCAAACCCGATCTGATGAGCGTTGAGTTTGTGCTGCAGCTTCACAAGCGCATGTTTGGTGATGTCTGGTCATGGGCAGGCCAGTATCGCCGCACCGAACGCAATATAGGCATCGCGCCCCATATGATTGGCGTGCAGACAAGCCAGCTTATGGGAGACGCCGCCTATTGGCTCGAACATCAAACCTATGAGCCGACAGAACTTGCGGTGCGGGTCCATCACAGGCTGGTCTTCATCCATCCGTTTCCCAATGGCAATGGCCGCCACGCCCGCATGATGGCCGATCTTGTCCTGCGTCGGCTTGGCGAGCCTTCGCTGTCCTGGGGCGGCGGATCGCTGACCGACATCAATGATCTGCGGCGCGCCTATGTGGAGGCCCTGCGGCGGGCCGACCGCGAAGACTATGACGCGCTGATCGCGTTTTCACGCTCCTAACGCCCTGTTGGAGCCCTTGCTGGACCGCCTTACAGGCAAGCGCGCCTGTACGCGCCTGATGCGATCTGATCTGGCCTCAAGTTCCGCTTCCAGGCGCTCGAAGATGGGCCAGTACTTGTAGCCGTAAAGATCGATCATCTTTGCGGCAATACTGAGCGCTTCTTCAAGGTCCTGGTCGCTGACGGCCATGGCGGGAAGCCTACTTCGCCCGGTTCCACACCATGACGCCGGTACCGTCCTTCTCGTTCTCGAAGAAGGCCGCGCGTAGGGGGCTGGCAAAGCTTGGGTCGTCGAGTTTGACGGCGAGGTAGGGCGTTTCGCCGTCCTTGCTTTCCTGACGCCAGGCGGCGCCGAGTTCGGCCCCGCCGGCATAGAGCCGGAAGTCGGGCGCGCCGTCTGAGGCCTTGTCCGCATTGGGAACAAGCTGGGCTTTGACATTGATGGTCATGGTGCGGATGGTGCCGGTATAGCTGCCATCTTTCAGGGTGAAGGTGCCGATCTGTGCCATTGGTTTAGGTCTCCGTGCTGGCGTTGGAATGAAGGGCGCGGCGCGCCCGTTTGAACCCGGCGTCGGACGCCAGGAAGTTTTCGATCATGGCCGGGATCAGCGCTTCGGGCTTTTCCTCCGCGCCATAGGTCTGCCGATAGATTTCGGCATAGTCGCTAAGTGCGCTGGCCAATTCCGGATCAACCGAGAGGCTTAGGCGCACCGGCGTGCGGTCAGGTAGTTTGTCGAGACGAAGGGTCATCGCGGGGCTCCTTGTGGATGGGGTCTGAGAATGAGGTCGCGGGTGACGACCACGCGCACCGGCCAGCCGGGCCGGACACGGATTGTGGGCTGGATGCCAAGATTGCGCTCAACCACGCGCTGACCGGCCTGGTTGATCGTATCCGTCGTGCCGCGGCGGATAGCGCGCTCAAGGTCGCCGTCACCGTCTGCCCCCAACTCCGCGCCGACGCCAAGGATGGTGGCGAGGCCTGCCGCGAGGAACACGCGGTCCCAGTGGTGATCGGTGCGGTCGGACAACCCCGCAAAGCCCTGCGCGTCTGCACCCGGCGCGGAGATGACGATGGAGGATCCGTCAGGGAAGATGATCCGGTCCCAGGTCACGAGCGCCCGGTCCTGTCCGAACGAGACTTCCGACTGGTAACGCCCGATCAGGCGCGAGCCTTGGGGTATGAGGAGGTATTGCCCCGTCACCGTGTCATAGACGGGCTGGGTCACCTGCGCGACGATGGTGCCGGGCAGATCGGAGTTGATGCCGGTGACAAGGCTAGCCGCAATGAGAGTGCCTGCCATCACCTTGCTCTGCCCCACCGA
>TARA_R110000787_G_scaffold44164_4_pt1 | contig 58291 bp, 41 predicted proteins | sample TARA_R110000787 | Tara Oceans TARA_R110000787 (sample SAMEA4397920) | marine metagenome | biome: Polar Biome; feature: [DCM] deep chlorophyll maximum layer (ENVO:01000326); material: water (ENVO:00002006), including particulate matter (ENVO:01000060) such as... | depth 35 m | reverse complement strand
CTTGTTGCGTTCAAACTTTGCCTTGCCCATCGGGCCTCTCCTTAGGTGTCTGTCGTCCGGCCCGCCGGACAGGGTTTCATATTGATTTGGCAGCCGGACTGCCCGTTAAACGCGCCTCATACCCATGTGTGACGCGTGTTTCAAGCGGGCAATTGTATCCTGGCTGCCAAGATGGGCGCGACTTGCCTACCTGCCCCAAGGCCGGATATGCCAAAGCTCAACTTCGCCACTGAGGGCCTCAGCATGAATATTGACCTGTCTGCTTATCGCGACCGCGTGCGCACCCGCTCCCTTGGCACCATTGCCGCAAGCCGCGCTGGCAAAGCAACGCTCACGGCTGCTGGCTGGCGGATCGACATGGCGCGGCAATATCTGGATCCGGAAGCGGAGGCAGCCTTGCTTGCATTTGGCGAGGCTCACACCCTCGAAACAGCAGCATCGGACCTCTTCGGTGGCGCCATCGTGAACCCATCAGAAGGCCGCCCCGCGCTGCACTGGGCGCTGCGTTCCGGTTCACCACTTGGCGGGGAGGCTGAAACGGTGCGCCAGAGCATCCAGCCCGCCTTGCAATTCGCGCGTGACCTCCGCTCTGGAAAGGTGATGACCTCAGGCAACACACCCTTCACTTCAGTTGTCCATATCGGGATCGGCGGTTCGGACTTCGGGCCTCGTCTCATCGCCGACGCGTTCGAGGATATGGCTCCTACGGGCATCGACCTTCGTTTCTGCGCCAACGTTGATCCACTCGATCTGGATCGCGCCCTGACCGGTCTCGATCCCAAATCCACTCTTGTTATTGGGGTTTCCAAGTCCTTCGGCACCGAGGAGACGCTCTATAACCTCGCTCGCGCCCGCAAATGGCTCGAACATGCCCTTGGAGACGACGCAGCCCATCATCTTGGGCTGGTCACGGCCGCACCGGAAAAGGCCAAGGCCTGGCTTAATGGTCGTGATGCGCATGTCTTTGACATGCCACTTTCCGTTGGCGGGCGCTTCTCGCTCTGGTCTGCGGCTTCTCTGGCCTGCATGATCTATCTTGGCGCCGATGTCTTCGAGCGAATTCTCGCTGGTGCTGCCGATATGGACGCGCATACACGCGATACGCCGCTGGCGAACAATGCGCCCATGCGCCTCGCGCTTCTCGACTATTGGAACACGTCGATCCTTGGCGACAGGATGCGGGTCGTGCTCGCCTATGCCAACCGCCTGCGCATGCTGCCTACGTATCTCCAGCAGCTCGAAATGGAGTCCAACGGCAAGAGCGTAGGGCCTGACGGCGAAAGCATATCGGTGGCGACGGCACCTGCGCTCTGGGGCGGCGAGGGCTCGGTTGGCCAGCACTCCTATCACCAATGGCTCCATCAGGGCTCTCAAGCCGTGCCCTGCGAGTTCATTCTCGCACCTGATGGAGGTCGCGACTCAGCCGGCGTCGCCGCGCTGACGGCGCATGCGCTCGCCCAGGCCGAGGTGCTCGCAAATGGCCGCTCGCTAGAAGAGGTCAAGAGGGAAGAACCTGACCTCCCAGAGGCCGTTGCGCGCCAGAAGGTCCATGCGGGGGGGCGTGCATCAACCTTCATGACCCATTCGGCGTTCGGGCCGGAAGCATTCGGTGCGCTCGTCGCGATGTACGAGCACCGCACCTATTTCGCTGGCAAGCTCTGGGGCCTCAACTCGTTCGACCAGTGGGGCGTCGAGCGTGGCAAGACCATGGCCGGTCGCCTGAAGCCTGCACTCACGGGTGACGCATCGGCGGACGATCCGGTTACCGCATCCCTGATTGCTGCGCTTCGCTGATTGATGCCGATTGCCCGCATCCTGCGCGAAGCTGTAATCGGCGAGACGCGCTGGGTCGCGCTCGATACGACAGGACGCCCCGTAGCCCTCCATCTTGAGCGGTTAAGTGACCGGGAGACGCGGGCCAACCTTGGCGACTCGCTCGACGCACGGCTGCGGGCGATTCATCCACGCCAGGGCGGCGGTTTCGTGGAGCTGCCTTCAGGTGATAACGCTTTCATCCGTCTGGATGAGGGGCATGGGCTGACCGAAGGCCAGAGCCTGCGCGTTGAAGTCGTCGCGGAAGCGCGGCGTGACAAGCTTGCCCGCGTTCTTAAGTCCTCGGTCGCTTCCTCGAAGCAAAATCGGGAAGATCGCTGGCGTCTGGCGCTGCCCGACGCCAGTTCTGTGTCAGTTGAAGACGTCTCCATCGGTGACGCCGAAATCACTGCCGCATGGGACGAGGCCCTATCGGCATCTGTGACGCTGCCAGGCGGAGGGACACTGCATATACAGCCGACAAATGCCCTCGTTGCTGTCGATCTGGATACGTCAGGCCGCAATGATCCCGGGCGTGCCGCAGCCAGGTCGCTGCGCATAAACACCGAAGCGGCGCAGGAACTCGCACGTCAAGCCAGCTTGAGGAACCTCGGCGGCGCCATGGTTCTGGATTGTGTTTCCCCCATCAATCGAGACGCCGGCATCAAGGTCCGCGATGCATTTCTGACGGGCTTCAAGGCCCTGTCGCACCGCAATGTCCGCGCACTGGCACCCTCGGCTTTTGGTCTGATGGAAGCCTCAGTCGCCTGGGGCGCCGCCCCCCTTGCCGACCGGTTATTAACACCAGACGGTAAACCGACGAATGAGACGCTTTGCCTGGAAGCGCTGCGCCAACTCCAGCGCGAAGCCGGAGCCCAACCCATGGCACGGCTGACTCTCGCCCTGCCTAGGCGCGCCCATGATTGGATGACAGCGAGTCGACTGGACCTTCAGCGGCAGCTGGATGAAACATTCGGCGCACGCCTGACAGTTTTACCGCACGACCATACCAAACCGGATATATTCCAGACATGAGCAAACCAATCGCCCCCGAGAAACGCACCCCGAAATGCGCGCAATGCCGAAAGAAGCCCGTTTCACCGGAATACCGGCCCTTTTGCTCCAAACGCTGCGCCGATATCGATCTTGGCCAATGGCTGAAGGGTGGCTATGCGATCCCCGGAGCCCCTGCAGAACTCGAGGAAAACCCCCGCGATACATCGTCATCTGAAGACATCACAGATGATGACTGAAAACACGATGGACAAGCGTGTCTGCCTTGGTTAGAACCCGCCTTCCCTGCTGGCCCGCCCGGGTAGCTCAGGGGTAGAGCAGCGGATTGAAAATCCGCGTGTCGGTGGTTCGATTCCGCCCCCGGGCACCATTTGAGATCGGTCTCGCCAACCGGACCCCCATAGAAAGAACGAATCTGCGCATGCACTTCAACGTGAAGCGCTATCCGTGCTCTCCAGGCAGCCGATTTCACTCAAGCCGTCTCCACAGGGTCGCAAACCGCCTCCGATCCGTGCAACTTGCAGATTATCCGGTATTTCTTTTTATCGAGGGAACCTTTGTCACAAGCCACGGGTAACATGAGCGGGTTCACATGACAGACTTGCAGCAATCATCACCACCGCGCCTTGTCGCCGTATCCAATCGCACGGCCTATGGCAGCCAGACCCGCGCCGGCGGTCTTGCGGTCGCCCTCTGGGACACGCTCGCGGAATCAGGCGGCTTGTGGATCGGGTGGAGCGGAAAGATCTTCGACGTACCCCGTCGCCGGGTGCAACTCGTGGAGGAAGATGGGGTCTCATTTGCGCTCGTTGACATGTCTAAGGCAGAATATGAGGGCTTCTATCTCGGTTACGCCAACAGCGTTCTGTGGCCCGTCATGCACAACCGACTCGACCTCGCCGTCTTCGACAGTGACTATTTTGCGGCCTATGAATCCATCAATCGCCGTTTTGCCGAGGCCGTTGAGGCCCAGACAAGCGAAACGGACATCGTGTGGGTTCAGGACTACCACTTTTTCCTTCTGGCCCGACACCTGAAGGATGCGGGATGCAAACGGCGCACCGGCTTCTTCCTGCACATTCCGTTTCCAGCCCCGGAAGTGTTCCGATCTATCCCCGACCACATGACTCTTGCGCAAGGCATCTGCGCCTATGATGTCGTCGGGCTTCAAAGCCCACACGACTGCGCCAATCTCGGCCGCTACCTGCATGAAGAAATGGGCGCCGAGAAAATAGATGATGAGCGCTACCGCATCGGCGACCATGTCCTCACGATGAGACTTTGCCCGATCGGGATCGACGCGGAAGGCTTCAGCTTGAGTGCGACGAGTGAAGTCGCTGAGAAGGCGTCAAACCGCCTCTCACGCTTCCTTGGCAATCGTAATCTCGTCATCGGCGTTGACCGAATGGATTATTCCAAAGGCCTGCCCCAGCGCTTTGAAGGCATGGCGACCCTGTTCGACAAGTATCCTGACCTGCACGGCAATATCTCCTTCACGCAGATTGCGCCGCCCTCCCGCTCCGTTGTCGAGGAATATGCCCAGTTGCGACAGCAGCTCGACGAGCTGTCCGGGCGAATCAATGGCGATTATGGTGACCTGGACTGGATACCCATTCGATACCTGGCACGGGGATATGAGCGCGAGGAACTCGCGGGACTTTACCGGCTTGCGCGGGTCGGGCTCGTTACGCCGCTGCAGGACGGCATGAACCTTGTCGCGAAGGAATATATTGCCGCGCAGGATCCCGATGATCCGGGCGTTCTCGTCCTGTCGCAATTTGCCGGCGCGGCCCAGCAGATGGACGAAGCCCTGATTATCAATCCTCATGATCGTAACGCCGTGGCCGAGGCGGTTCGCGAAGCTCTGCAGATGCCACTTGATGAGCGTCAACGACGATGGCGTGCCTTGTATCGAGGCATATGTGAGCAGGATATCAATTGGTGGCGAGACCACTTTCTGGCGGCGTTTGACACATCCGAACCCGCCGACTAGTGCAGCGTATGGCTGAAACAACCGACAGACAATTTGCGCTGGCGTCTGGTGACGCCCTGTTCCTTGATTTCGATGGGACCTTGGCTGGTCTGCAGGATAACGCCGATACAGTCAGTCTCCTTTCCGGCATGGACGACGTCCTCGTCTCATGTGCGGAGCGTGTTGGCGGCGCGCTGGCAGTTCTCTCTGGTCGTGATCTATGCGATCTTTCCAAGCGTGTGCCTTCAGAATTATGGCGTTTCGGCAATCACGGCCTCAGGCGCGCAGCACCATACGAAACACCTGTCGGTAGCCTTATCGACGCACCAGTCGAGCTGGTCGCTGCGCTACAGATAATTGCAACACGCCATCCCGGCATTCAGCTTGAGCCCAAAGGCCCCGTACTCGCCATGCACTATCGCGCCGAGCCAGGTGTTGCGCGCGAGCTCGGCGAAGAATTGAATCTCGCCATCGCCCCGTTCACTGATTATTCGATACAGCACGGAAAAATGGTCTACGAGGCGAAACCAAGCGCTGCCAATAAAGGCGCCTGTCTTACGGAAGCGATGTCCGGCGCTCCATTTAAAGGCCGACGCCCTGTCATGATAGGCGACGACACCACTGACGAAGACGCCTTTTCCGCCGCGCAATCATTAGGCGGCCTGGCCGTTAAAGTCGGCGAAGGCCCCACCGTCGCACATTATAGGCTCACGTCTGTTGCAGACGTACACGCACTGCTCAGGGAGTTTGCATCGGCATGAATGGACTGGATCTGGGAGTCGTCGGCAACGGCACAATTGCGGGCCTGGTAAACTCCGTTGGCAATTACCAATGGCTATGCCTGCCACGTTTCGACGGCGAGCCGGTTTTCAACAAGCTGCTCGGCGGTGGTGGTCAGTTCGACATCTGGATGGACGGGCTGGTATCACGCTCACAATCCTATGACACCAACACGGCTATCCTCCGCACACGTCTCGAAGCAGAAGACGGCGCAGTTATGGAAATCATCGACTTTGCGCCACGCTTTGAAACGCGTGGACGGGTCTTTCGCCCGGCTTCCATCGTCCGACGCTTCCACGTTGTTTCCGGAACTCCGCGCATCCGCATAAGCTTGACGCCGGAAACCGATTGGGGCGACCGCAAGCTGCCCACCGTGCGCGGCGTAAACCATATCCGCTTCAATGATGGTGAGTTGGCCTTCCGCGTCACCACCGATGCGCCGGTGTCCTATGTCCTGTCAGGCACCAGCTTCCTGCTGGAGCAGGACGTGTCGTTCATCCTCGGCGCAGACGAGTCGCTGACGGATACAGTCGATGTGATCACGCTCGACTGGGAAGAACGCACCCGCCAATACTGGACAAAATGGGCACGCGGTCTCGCTGTACCCTATGAATGGCAGGACGCGGCCATCCGCGCTGCCATAACTTTGAAGCTCTGCGTCTTTGAGGAAACGGGCGGCATTGTTGCTGCGCTCACGACGTCAATCCCGGAGCATGAGGGATCCGAACGCAACTGGGACTATCGCTTTTGCTGGATTCGAGACGCTTATTTTACTGTCACGGCGCTCAACCGCCTGTCAGCCATGGGTACGCTCGAACATTACATGCGCTGGGTCCGCAATATCGTGGCCCAATCGAAAGGCGGGCATATCCAGCCTGTCTATGGGATTGGCCTGGAATCCGATCTGACCGAGGAATACGCAACGCATTTACCGGGCTTCCGCCATACCGGCCCGGTACGACGCGGCAATCAGGCCGCCGAGCACATACAGCACGATGTATATGGCCAGGTCGTCCTCGGCGTCTCTCAATCCTTTTTCGACAGCCGCCTGATTTCGCGGCCCGGCATCGCCGAGTTCCGCCAGCTGGAACCCGTAGGGGAGCGCGCCTTCGCAGTGCACGATACGCCTGATGCCGGCATCTGGGAATTCCGCACGATCGCGGAAGTTCACACATCCTCGGCCATCATGTGCTGGGCGGCCTGTGACCGCCTGTCCAAGATCGCCGCGCATCTCGGCCTGCCCGACAGGGCCACCTATTGGTCGGAACGCGCCGCCATCATCCACAAGACCATCCTGGAGAAGGCCTGGAACCCCAAGGTCGGCGCTTTCACCGCGTCTTTCGGCGGAGAAACGCTCGATGCGTCCGTCCTGCTGATGGCCGAGATCGGCTTCGTGCCTGCGAGCGACGAGCGCTATGTTGCAACCGTAAACGCGATCGACAGTACACTCCGTGAAGGCAATCACGTGTACCGCTACAAGACAGAGGACGATTTCGGCCGTCCCAAGACTGCCTTCACGGCCTGTACGTTCTGGCACATTGATGCGCTCTACCGCGTGGGCCGCGTCGACGAAGCACGAGAAATGTTCGAATCTGTCCTCTCCAGCCGCAACCATGTCGGACTCCTCTCCGAGGACTTTGACCCGTCGACAGGCGAGCTCTGGGGTAACTTCCCGCAGACCTATTGCATGGTGGGCATTATCAATTCAGCGGCCCTGCTCAGCAAGCCATGGTCAGAGGTGATCTAGGTCAGGCCGCGACATCGGGCTGGCCTGAACGCCCGATTGATGCGTCCAGTACGCCCGGCCTGTCCCAGAGCCCCTCGGGTCGGATCATCACCATCGGATCCTCATCCGCCGCAAGTGCCTGCGGGTGCTGTGGCACCGGTATCTCGATCTCGATATACTCATAGTCCGAGAACCAGAAACGCGGTCGGTCCGGCACCATTCGGCACTTGAAGGTGCGTGACCAAACCGGCCAGAGCCGCGCCTGTATCTGGGCGATCATCATCGTATAGCCCTTGCGGGCCGCCAGTTCGAACGCCTCTGCCAGCATCACCTGCAGTGCAGGCCTGCCACGCTGGCTGCGCAACAGCACGACACGTTCAAGCTTCGCAAAGCCGGCGAACCAGCGCATCCGCAATGTGCCCACCGCCTGAGTCCCATCGAAGACAAGGAAATGCGTGGCGCAAAGATCATTGCCATCGAACTCCTCCTCATAGGGGCAGTCCTGCTCAGACATGAACACCGCCGCCCTGATGGCTGCCATCTTCTGATAGTCTTCCAGCGTCCGAACTGGGCGCGCGGAATATCGCTCGAAGGCGCCTTCCGGCACCCGGCGGCAGAGCACTTGCTCACCTATGACTGGCCGCTCTGTCAAGCTGCAGCCCAACCCGATTGATCCAGGGCCTCCTGAACATACAAATCCGGCAAGCCGCCCTCGAAGGGCTTGAATCCCAGACTATCCATCGAGCGCCGACCGTCTTCGGTGGCACCGCGCGCAAAGCATGGATAGGCGCTGAATAGCTCGACCCGCATGACGGCTGCAGCCGTCATCACGTTCCGACGCGCATCCCGGTTCGCACCCGCGTAGACACCTATATAAAATGCCGAACATCCCTGTCCGTCAGCACACAGATGCGCCGGATCAGGCGAGGCTGGCGCATATGTACCGTTGCGCACGGCCGATTCGCCAGCTGCCGTCAGTGGTAATGACAGGAAGATTCCATCCACCGGATCGCCCGTCACCCAGGCTGTCATGCCAGTGATCCTGTCCATCTCGGCAATCGCTTCGGGCGTCGCCAGTTTTGATTGCATCAGGGATTCCGCCACAGCAACGCCTTGTTCCAGTTCAGAAAATGTCCCGCGACGAAACCCGAATTCCGCTGCCTTTGCCGCAACGCGATCGAGATCGATCACTCCGCGCCCCGATATACTATTTGTGATTGTTTTCATATCTGTTTACCACTACAAGCGTACTTGAGTGATGCCACAGGCATTGCCGCGTGGCTTTACCGGCAGATGAAACGGGGGATTACACCCGTGAAAGGGGACACACGCGTGCTCGCGGAGACATTTGACTGGGACAGAATCCGCATCTTCCGCACCGTGGCGGAACTTGGCAGCATGTCTGCCGCTGCCGAAAGACTGGGCGGTTCCGTTCCAACGATCAGCCGCCGCATCACTGAACTCGAAGCCGCCTTGCGTACGGAGCTCCTGAAACGCTCAACACGTGGCGTCAACCTGACCGCTGCGGGCGAGATGCTGCTGCGCCACGCCAATGTCATGGCCGATATCGTCTCGGCTGCTCATAATGACGTTTCCGACAGTGATATGCCAGACACCGGACCGGTTCATCTCGTCACCGGGGATGGCATTGGTCCCTACTGGCTGGCCCCTCGCCTGCCGGATTTCCACATTGCCCATCCCGGTATTGAACTCACATTGACGGTATCGGAGTCGACCCCGGACCTGCTCAACAATGAAGCTGATATTACACTTCAGTTCGAGCGCCCTACGCGCAGCGAACTGATCGGTCGACGCATGGGCGTTGTGCACTATCTCTGCTTTGCCACAGCGCCCTATCTGGAACGCCATGGCCACCCCGCCACACTGATGGATTTCCATGGCCATCGCTGCCTGCTGCATGAAGGCTATATCAACCAGTCGGAGCGCTGGGCGAACGGCATGTACCTCGCACGGCAACTTGTGTCTTTTGCGCTGGTCACGAACTCAGCGGCCGCCATGATCGCGCTATGCCTCGCCGATGGAGGCATCGCGATCCTGCCAACATATATTGGCGCCGCCTATCCCCAGCTTGTTCCCCTCGCCTTGCCTGAGGTCGCCTCAATCCAGTTCTGGATGACCTATACGGAGCGTATCCGCCGGCTGGAGCGTGGACAGGCCGTCATTGAATGGCTGAAGGCATCACTTGATCCGCGCGATGCGCACTGGTTTCGCGAAACCCTGATCCGACCCGCGGTGACTGGCCCAAACGCCTAAGCCGCAAGGCAGCCGATCAGGCCGCCAGCCAGCCTTGAAGGCGCGCCGCGTCCATCCGGCACTGCTCCGGGCTGCCGAATAGCTGACGGTTCACGCCAATCCGCTTGAACCAGTAATGCAACCCGACAAGATCGGTGAATCCCATCCCGCCGTGAACTTCTGTCGATGTGCGGGCGATAAACGTGCCCGCCTCCGCAAGATGCGACTTCGCCAGCGTCGCCATCACCAGTCCTTCGGGTTCACCCGTATCCAGCGCATGCGCCGCATGCCAGATGAGCGCCCGCGATGGCTCCAGCCTTGCTGCCATCTCCGCGCACATATGCTTGACCGCCTGGAATGAACCGATCACGCGGCCAAACTGCTGGCGTTCAGCCGCATAAGCCACAGCCTTGTCGATCATGGCCTGCGCTGCACCTAGCGTATCGGCGGCCGCGAGAAGCCGGGCCACCGCCAGAACTTCATCGTCAGGATTCAGGGAGGTTTCGCTTTTCTTTCCTGCAAACGTGACTTCGGAAAAAATCCGTGTTCTGTCTATTGTCTGCATGGCAACAGCTTCAGGCGTCTCGGCGATATGCAGACCGCCGCTTACATCCGCCACAAGCATGTGCGTGGATGCTTCAGCTGATAGTGCCAGCAGTGATGTGCCAGTCAGCCCGCTCGTCTCCGACGTCACACCGGCACCATCGCGCCGCGATGACAGTTCGGTCAGCGCCAGCCCCATGCGCATTTCTCCTGACACAATCGCAGGAAGATGCGCATCGCCGGCATGCCGCAGCGCATGAGCCGTTACGGTCGTCGCCATGAACCGGCTGGGCGCGATGGCATAACCCAGTGCCTCCTGCACAAGGCAGGCATCCAGCAAGCCAAGGCCCAAACCGCCCTGCTCTTCCGCTACATGAAGGCCGGAAAGTCCGAAATCATCGAGTCCGGTCGCCAGGGCCGCGCTGGCCGCAGTGTCACCTGTTGCAATCTTGCGGATCGTATCCAGCGGTGCCGCATCCTTGAGGAAGCCACTCAGGCTATCCTGTAACATGCGTTGGTCTTCAGAGAGTGCAAATTCCATCGTTCTTCTCCTCTCAGGCCTTGGCCAGCTTGGGTTCGCGCGGCAGACCGAGGCCTCGTTCCGCAATGATATTCTTCTGGATCTGCGCCGTGCCGCCGCCAATGATCAGGCCAAGGTCATACATGTAACGTGACTGCCACGAACCATCCGCGCGCAAATGCTCGCCCGTTTCATACATGACGCCGAGTTCCCCAAGCGCATCGATCGCAAGCCGAGCAATCTCATGGTTCAGGTCACAGCCCATCAGCTTCACGACCAATCCGGCGAGTCCAGCGCTTTCCTTCTTCAGATTATGCGTCGTGATGCGCAGGCCATTCGCCTGCATTGCATAGACCTCGCCTTGCAACTTCAACAAGCGGTCGCGCAGGATCGGATTGTCGATCAGCCGTTCGCCGTTCACATGCTCAGTCTTCATAAGCTCAACCAGCTCCACAAGCCGCGCCTTGGTCGCGTTTGGGTCGCCCAGCATGCCGCGCTCATGTGTCAGCGTGGCATTGGCCACCTGCCAGCCCTTGTTCTCGGCAAACACGATGCCGCTCTTCGGGACGCGCACATCGGTAAAGAATACTTCATTGAAATTTGCCGTGCCCGTCATATCGACCAGCGGGCGAACCTCAATGCCTGGCGTGTCCATGGAGAACAGGATGTAGGAAATGCCTTCGTGCTTCTTGGCGCTCGGATCAGTCCGCACGAGACAAAAGATCATGTCGGCCTGCTTGGCGGTCGACGTCCAGATCTTGCTGCCATTGATGACATAATCGTCGCCATCGCTCACCGCCGCCGTGCGCAATGCGGCAAGGTCTGATCCGGCGCCCGGCTCGGAATAACCCTGGCACCAGATCATCTCGCCATGGAGCGTCGGCCGGATATAGGCCGCTTTCTGTTCCGGTGTGCCCAATTCAAGCAACGTTGGCACAAGCATGGAAATGCCCTGGTTCGACATGGCCCTTGGAAGACCGGTGCGCGCAAACTCCTCAGCGATAATGCGTGACTTCAGGATGTCCGGCTCGGCGCCATAGCCACCATATTCGGTGGGGATGGTTCGCGCTGCCAGGCCATTCTCGATCAGCAGTTTCTGCCAGGCCTGCCGCTTTGCATTCTTCATGCCTCGATCTTCCGGTGTCGGCGCGAGGTGGGCATTGGCAGCGAGTATGTCTGCCACTTCTTTGCGGAAAGCCTCGTATTCCGGGCTGAATGAAAGGTCCATTGGACTTGTCTCCGTTATTTTTGGAGACCTTGGCAGGCCTTCCCTTGGGTCCGCCAAGAGGCGCTTTCACCTTTAACGACATCAGTCGTCTTTCCGCTTGGCAGACGCTGCGTAACCCCTCCTAGTCTGGCCAAAATCAATCTGGAGGAATGCCAAGATGTCAGTCGAATTCGAAACCAAGGGTCACCTTGCGATCATCACCCTGAACCGCCCGGACGCCCGGAACGCCATCAATGGCATGATGGCCCAGGGCATCGAGTCCGCGCTCGACAAGTTCGAGGAAGACCCGAACCTCTGGGTCGCGATCCTCACCGCCAATGGCAAGGCTTTCTGTGCCGGCGCCGACCTCAAGGAAATCAACGCAGGTAATGCCGCTGCGCTCAGCACAAAAAAAGGCGGATTTGCCGGCATCGCACGCCGCGAGCGCACCAAGCCGCTCATCGCCGCAATTACCGGCAGCGCCCTCGCTGGCGGCACAGAGATCGCCCTGTCCTGCGACATGATCGTCTGCGCAGACACGACCAATTTCGGCCTGCCTGAAGTGAAGCGCTCGCTGGTCGCAGGCGCTGGCGGCCTCTTCCGCCTGCCCCGCGTGGTCGGCATGCCGATGGCCCTGGAAGTCATCCTGACGGGCGATCCGCTCTCCTCGCAGCGCGCTTATGAGCTCGGCATGGTCAATAAAGTGGTCCCGGAAGCCGACGTCATGGCCGAAGCAACGTCCCTCGCTGACCGTATCATGGCCAACGCCCCGCTCGCCGTTCAGGCCAGCCGCACAGTGACCGTGGATGCCCTCAAGAAAGGCGATGACGAACTGTGGAAGGCCAGCGGCACAGCCTTCGCAGGCCTCGTCACCACGGAAGACTTCAAGGAAGGCCCACGCGCCTTCATCGAGAAGCGTGCCCCTGTCTGGAAAGGCAAATAGCTTAATCCTCTCGAACGACACGTGCCTTTCCGCGGCCAAGGGCCAATGCTTTTATCGCGCCGCGGAAAGTCTGCACTTCCTGTTCCGTCCAGTCAGCGCGGATCAGCGCTGAGCGCAGATTGTCCTTCATGAGAGGTGTCTTCTCCGGCGGGAAGAAATAGCCAGCCCGCTCCAGTTCAAACTCGAAATGTTCGAACATCCGGAACACATCATCACGCGTCGATGGATTTGCTTCTGGCGTCGATGGTAATTCGACGGGTTTGACCTGGCTTTGAGATGGGAAGTTTGACGGGTTTTCCGCCGCGTTCAGCTTGCCCCATTCATGCACGAACACGCACACAGCCTGCGCCAGGTTCAGGCTCTTGAAGTCAGGATCGACCGGATAAGTCATCAAAAGGTCCGATAATGCCACCGCTTCGTTCGGCAAACCGGCCTTCTCGCCCCCGAACATGACCGCAGCAACGCCCTTTCCGCCGCCCGCCGATCGCGCAAAAGCCGCCTCAGCAGCCCCCACCGCATCCGTCACCCGCTTTTCGATCCCGCGCAGCCGGGCCGTTGCCGCGATGAGATAAGTCACCCCCTCGAGCGCATCCTGCAGTGTTTCATGGACATTAACGATCACACCGGCATCAAATGCCCCTGCTGACATCGTATCTGCCGCTGGATTTGGCCACCCGTCGCGCGGGCTCACAAGCCGCAAATCGGTAAGCCCGAAATTGCGCATGACACGGGCTGCAGCGCCTATGTTTTCACCAAGTTGGGGAGAATGGAGGATGACGCACGGTCTGCGCTGATCTGACATGTATGAACCTGTTTTGACGCGGCGACCCGCTCTGCTATAGGCCACTCCAATAGCTCCAACCGCAAGGATTTCAAAACATGGCGAAGATCAAGGTCAAGAACCCGATTGTCGAGATGGACGGGGACGAAATGACCCGCATCATCTGGCAGCTCATCAAGGACAAACTGATCCATCCCTATCTGGATATCGACCTGAAGTATTATGACCTCTCGATCCAGAAGCGTGATGAGACCGACGACCAGATCACCGTCGACGCTGCAGAAGCCACGAAGAAATATGGCGTCGCCGTCAAATGCGCCACGATCACGCCGGACGAGCAGCGCGTCGAAGAATTCAAGCTGAAGAAAATGTGGAAGTCGCCAAACGGCACGATCCGCAACATCCTCGGCGGCGTCGTCTTCCGCGAGCCTATCGTTATCTCGAACGTCCCACGCCTCGTTCCCGGCTGGACAAAGCCTGTCGTCATCGGCCGTCACGCTTTCGGCGACCAGTACAAGGCCACTGACTTCCTCGTTCCCGGCAAAGGCAAGCTGACCATGAAATGGGAAGCTTCTGACGGCTCCGATTCCAAGGAATACGAAGTCTTTGACTTCCCTGCTGCCGGTATCGCCATGGGTATGTACAACCTGGACGATTCGATCCGCGACTTCGCCCGCGCCAGCTTCAACTATGGCCTTCAGCGCAAATGGCCCGTCTACCTGTCAACCAAGAACACGATCCTGAAAGCCTATGACGGCCGTTTCAAGGACCTGTTCCAGGAAGTGTTCGACGCGGAATTCGCTGACAAGTTCAAGGAATTCGGCGGCACCTACGAGCACCGCCTGATCGACGACATGGTAGCTGCTGCCATGAAATGGTCCGGCGGTTACGTCTGGGCCTGTAAGAACTATGATGGCGACGTCCAGTCCGACACGGTCGCCCAAGGCTACGGCTCGCTCGGCCTGATGACGTCCGTGCTTATGACACCCGATGGCAACACGGTCGAAGCTGAAGCCGCTCACGGCACCGTCACGCGCCACTACCGCAACCACCAGAAGGGCGAAGCCACATCGACGAACTCGATCGCTTCGATCTACGCCTGGACGCAAGGCCTCAGCCACCGCGGCCGCATGGATGGCACGCCGGAAGTCAGCAAGTTCGCTGCAACGCTGGAATCAGTCATCGTGAAGACCGTCGAAGCCGGCGACATGACCAAGGACCTCGCACTCCTCGTCGGCCCGGACCAGGAATGGCTCACCACCGAAGGCTTCATCGAGAAGGTCGCTCAGAACCTCGAAGCCGAGATGTCCAAAGCCTAAGGGCTGCGCTCCGGCGCCAAGAAACGAGAAGCCCCGGCACCGCAAGGCGCCGGGGCTTCTTTTTAATCAAAACATCAGACTGCCGGTCTCAGACCACGCCGCCAATAAGATGGCCAATCCCCGCAGTTATCGCCATCGCCAGCGCGCCCCAGAAGGTTACGCGGATGGTCGGGCGCCATATCTTTGCACCGCCTGTACGTGCGCCGACAGCGCCAAGCACTGCAAGGAAAACCAATGACGCAACAGCCTCGACCCATATCAGGCTGGTCATGGGAACGAACCATACGAGCGCCAATGGCAAGGCTGCACCAACGGTAAACGAAACAGCAGATGAGAACGCCGCCTGCACCGGTTTCGCGGCCGTCAGATCCGTAATGCCAAGTTCGTCGCGGGCATGGGCCTCCAGCGCATTATGCGCCATCAGCTGCCGCGCGACCTCTTTCGCCGTTTCAGGCGTCAGGCCCCGCTCCACATAGATACCTGCCAGTTCGGCATGCTCGGCTGCGGGACCTTCTTTCAGCTCCTTGCGCTCACGCGCGAGATCGGCCTGTTCGGCATCCGACTGCGAGCTTACCGACACATATTCGCCGGCCGCCATCGACATCGCCCCGGCCACCAGCGCGGCTACGCCAGCAATCAGGATTTCCCCCTGCGCAGCTGATGCAGATGCCACGCCAATAATCAGGCTCGCCGTCGACACGATGCCGTCATTGGCGCCTAGCACGGCTGCCCGCATCCAGCCTATTCGTGAGACGAGGTGGCGTTCAACATGATGATGGGATCGGGCCATGACTATCCTTTGCCGCTAGCGGCGTTTGGCAAACGTAGACCTTATAGGTCGCTATTCGACGGAAACACCTAGTGATTCTACGGTACTGACCGTCAGGTAGCCAACGGGCAGTCCATTGGCCCGCTGATAGGCCTCCATGGCTTTCAGCGTGGCCGGCCCGAAATCGCCATCGGCAGGCACCTTATAGCCTTTTGCCGTAAGCGCTTTCTGCACTTCCGCAATCTTGGCCGCCGACGCGTTCGTGTCACACAGCACTTCACGCCATTCGACACTGCCACCGCCAGTCACGACACGTTTCTCCACCGTCCTGTAGCTGGCTGGAATTACGATCGTCTGCTCCTGCGCGGGCGTTACAAGCTTCTGCAGCGAAAGTGTCTCGTAGACAGCAGGCACGGCCTCTTCAACGACGCGGGCGGGCGTCTTCACCAGCTGTTTGGTCACCGTCTTGTATTTCGCCGGAATGATCTTCGTTTCGGTACGTTCAGGGTGGATGAGCTTTGTCCGCTTCACCTCGTCATACTGCGCTGGCACCTCGACGCGGCAAAGCAGCTCACCTGTCGACACGACCGAGCTGGCATCCGCGCTGGCGGCCGTCACATTGCGCCCGTAGAGGCCCGCGCCGGGCTTCCACGTCATGTAAGCTGGCCGGATCAGCACTTTCTCTGAATACGTTTCGTATTCTGCAGGAATGACGACGGTCTCGATCCGCTCCGGCGATTCCAGGACTTGCTCCGTCTGTGTCTCGTATTCTGTCGGGATCACTGTATAGGCCGTCGTCGCCTCCTTCACCATGACCTCCTTGGTGTAGGTCTCATAGACCGCCGGGATGACCTTGATCTCCGTCCGCTCCGGCGCGTCCAGCACTTGCTCGGTAACGACCTCCGTGGTCTCGGGCATCAAGACGCGGGCAAAACACGAACCCGTATCGGATGTTGGCGGATACTCCGCGCTGCCTTGAGCGCTCGCGAACCCGACAAGCGTCATGCCCAGGGCCGTGGTCAACAGCAGTCTTTTCATCGTCATTCCCCTTGGCTGCATACGGCAACCCCACCTGCCTGAATGTTCCTGAATCCGTTTTAACCCAGCCGGGGCGTAGCGGCCAGCCTGTTCAGTCAAGGCGCGAACAGGCCTTCTGCGGCGTGCCGACACTGGCAATTGGGCGATTCCGGGCTATACGGGCCTCACAAGCAGAGAGGCGCCCCATGATTCCGCGTTATACCCGTCCCGAAATGGCCGAAATATGGTCTCCCGAAACTCGCTTCGGCATCTGGCTCGAGATCGAAACACTCGCCGCTGAAGCCATGGAAAACCTCGGGATCATTCCTGAAGGCGTAACGAAAGCCGTGCGCGAGCGGGGCGCCTTTGAAGTCGACCGCATTGACGCCATTGAGCGCGAAGTGAAGCATGACGTCATCGCCTTTCTCACGAACGTGGCCGAGCATGTCGGCGAAGAAGCGCGCTTCCTGCACAAGGGCATGACCTCGTCAGACGTGCTCGACACCTGCCTCAACGTCCAGATGGTCCGTGCCGCAGACCTTCTTCTCGCAGGCCTCGACCGGGTCCTGAAGGCGCTCGAAACCCGCGCCCGCGAGCATAAGTTCACCCCAACGATCGGCCGCAGCCACGGCATTCACGCCGAACCGACGACATTTGGCGTCAAGCTTGCCACCTTCTATGCCGAGTTCAAGCGTGCCCGCGCCCGTATGGAACTCGCGCGCGAAGAAATCGCGACCTGCGCCATCTCCGGCGCTGTCGGAACATTCGCCAATATCGACCCCCAGATTGAAGCACACGTCGCTGCCAAGCTCGGCCTCGCTATTGAGCCGGTTTCGACGCAGGTCATCCCGCGTGACCGTCATGCCATGTATTTCGCCACGCTTGGCGTGATTGCCTCATCTGTCGAACGCCTCGCTACGGAAGTGCGCCACCTGCAGCGCACCGAAGTGCTGGAAGCTGAAGAGTTCTTCTCCCCCGGCCAGAAGGGCTCGTCGGCCATGCCGCACAAGCGCAACCCGGTCCTGACGGAAAACCTTACAGGCCTCGCCCGTCTCGTCCGCTCTGCCGTGACGCCCGCCCTTGAGAACGTCGCCCTATGGCACGAGCGCGACATCTCGCACTCTTCCGTCGAGCGCGGTATCGGGCCCGATGCGACGATCCATCTGGATTTCGCCCTCCATCGCCTCGCAGGTGTCGTCGAGAACCTGGTCGTCTATCCGGAAAACATGATGCGCACGATCGACAGCATGGGCGGCCTGCATAACTCCCAGCGTATTCTGCTTGCCCTTGTCGAACATGGTGTCAGCCGTGAGGAATCCTACACGCTGGTCCAGCGCAACGCGATGCGCACATGGCGCGGCGAAGGTAACCTGCTCGACCTGCTCAAGACCGATCCCGACGTCAAAGCCAAACTGACGGATGAAGAACTCGAAGACCTGTTTGATCTGGAATACCACTTCAAACACGTCGACACGATTTTCGAACGCGTCTTTGGCGCGGCATAGCCTCCTGAAAATCGCCATAAAAATACCCTGCGAAGCCAAATGCCTCGCAGGGTATTCTTTTAGGTACGCTACAATTCTAGAACGTTGTCGACAGGCTCGCTGAGAAAGTCGTTCCGCGCTCGTAGGTGTTGAACTCGGTGCGCCCGACATCGCCCTGCGTCATCTGATACTCGGAGTGTTTCTCGCCCAGCAGGTTACGCCCCTTCAGGCCGAGTTCGACATCCCGTCCGCCAAGGGTGAATGTACGATTGAACACGAGGTCAAGTTGCACGCCTGGCTCCTCGATTACATCCGGCAGGGCTGCGGCACCAACACCAAAGCCCCGTTGCAGAATCCGATCGTCAACCCAGCCAAGAAGCAGCGTCAGCTGATCGACATCGCTCTCCCAGCCAAACTGCATGTTCAGGATGTTCTGGGGAGTACCTTGAAGATCAGAGCCATCCAGTCCGAAGAGAGCGGCGTCACGAAGCGAGCGCGAGATCGGATCGAACACCCGATCGCCGTCATTCGCCTGCACTTCCGAGGACGTGTAGGTATAGTTGGCGGAGAACAGCCACTCGCGCGCATCAAACCATGGGTTTGAAATCGGCATGCTGAAATTGGTCCGATACTCAAGTTCGGCGCCATACAGCTCGGCTTTCGGACTGTTGATGAAGGTCGTCTCGAAAACGAAGGAGGCCGTTGAATACTGCACTTCCTCGATCGGGTTCTTGATGTCCTTGTAGAAGGCGCCAGCCGTGATGAACTGGTTACGTCCGAGATAATATTCGACGCGCGCGTCATAGTTCTTCAACTCACTGTCCACGAGACCGCTATTGCCGCGGTAAACACGGTCCGTTTCAGGATCGATGAACGAGGACAATGCCAGTTCCCGGAATTGCGGGCGGGCAATGGTCTGTGAGTAGCCGGCACGGAGCTGGAGATCGTCAGCAAAGTTCCATGTCAGCGTGAACGTTGGCAGGACATAGTCATTGCTCAGGTTGACGTCACCAGCGCCCTGATTGCCAAAGCGGTCGAATGTCTCGACCGTTTCTTTTGCATCCTCGTAGCGGAAGCCAACCGTGCCCCGCACAAAGTCGAGAATATCGAGATCGGTCTGGACGTATAATGCATTCACATCAAGACCAGCGGAGTAGGAATCGTTCGGTGTCGTGATTTCCTGCAGGACGAAACGTCCAGGACCGATATTGTCCGGCGAGAACAGGTAGTCAGGACGAGCCTGCTGCACATCAAGCGGAATGGCGTTCCCCCCGACGAATCGCAGCGACAGGAAGTCATAGCTACGTTCGGTCGACGCAACGTCGAAGCCACCGGACATGACGAGTTCACGCGCATCCCCGATGTCGACAGTGTATGACGCATCAGCACCAAAGCTGCCAATCTTGTCCTCAAGATTGGAGAACAGAATGCCGTAATTGTTCGCCGTGGAGTAAAGTGGCGCACCATCAGCGTCCGGCGTGCGACGCAAGGAGCGGTCATAAGGGGCATCGCGCGTGGATACAGCATAGGCGCCGCGCCACGAAAGATCGATCCCGTTGACCTTGTGATCACCGCGCAGCTGGAAGAAGCTCAATTCACGCTCAAACCAGCCCGACGACTCATCATAAATCTGGCCACTGGAACCTGGCGCGTTAAAGTCGGTACCAGTGGTGATCTCGGCCTGCTTCGTCGTTGTGTGAACGTAGAAGAGCGTGGCCTGGATTTCGTTGTCACCCCAACCGATCGAACCCGAGCCGAGCGCATTCAGTGTCGCATCATAGGCCGTCGATACTTGGCGCTGGTCACTGCCTAGAACGCCGCCCTCGACGTATTGCCGCGTTGCGTCCCTGGTTGTCCAACCGGAGTCAAATCCGACGACACCAATAAGGCCTATATCGTACTGGCCTTTATCGAGAATGAGACCACCTTCAACAGACCCGCTTGGATTGGGGTCCATCTTGCCCTGCTGGATAACGGACAGGGGCGAGTTAACGAGGCTTTCGCCGATGATTTCGACTTGTGCCGGTGTCTGGTCGTTTAGCCGCTCACCTGACGCAAGCAGCGCGCCCAGTGGACCCGGAATATCGCGCAATCCATCATCATAACCTGACCAGTCAAGGTCGCCACCACGGACAAAGAGACCATCGGAGCCTGTGGTCTCAGTATTCGCAGAGACGCCCGCCTTTATCGTCAGAAAATTCTCGGCAGGCTGGCGCAGCGTCTGGAGGTCGATCACGCCGCCTCCGAACTCGCCTGGATAATTGGCCGAGTAGGTCTTCTGGACGGCAGCGCCGGAAAGGACGCTCGACGGGAACAGATCAAGCGGAACCGTGCGGCGCAGCGGTTCGGGGCTCGGAAGCGGCGAGCCGTTCAGAAGGGCCGATGAATAGCGGTCGCCCAGACCGCGCACATAGGCAAATTTACCCGAGACGATGCTCAGACCGCTCAGGCGCGTCAGCGCGAGGGCTGCGTTCGAGTCGCCCTGCCGTGTGAGATCTTCAGTCGAGAGAAAAGTCGCGACCTGGGATGTTTCACGTTGTGGCTCCGGAATGAACTGACCACGCACAACGACTGTCTGGAGTGTACGGCTGTCTTCTGGCGCATCATTGGCGCTGCCCGTCTCTTGGGCGACGGCCAGAGGCACCAGGGCCAGAGCGATAGCTGTTGACAGCAGCCATTTGTATCTAACTGGAATATTGGACATTTTTTTGAACCTAGCTTGCCGTAATTCAGGGGGCTTTCTGTCTAGCCTTCGCTGTCGGCCGAAAATGGGAAGTGCCGGGACGGCGCGCTTTCGGCGGCCATCCCGGCGGTTCTCAACTCAACAAGGGTCGCTGGCCTCAAGACCGCACGACCAGCCCTGCCACCAGGTGTCGGTGGTGTCCTTGACGGCGCCGATATAGTCGACAGGCTCCAGATCGCTCGACAGACCCGTCACATCGTAAGGTGTGACGGCCGTTTCTGCGGGACCGTTGATGAAGTCAGACGTCAGCGTATTTGCCGTCGTTGTAGTATTGTTGGCATCCGCTGCGACCGCGTTAATGGGTGCGTCTGCATCCGGCGGAGTTATCTTCGTGTCAGTATACGACGCCACACGAAGCCCATTGGCGCAATCAAAGAGAACGGAGGAGAATGAAGGATCCACACCCGCCTGATAATCCGCGACCGCATTACCCGCCGATGCTTCCCAGTTGATGCAAGCTGACACATTCTTCACCACACCATTCACGTATGACCCGATAGTGCCTGTGTTCACTTTGAACGCATTACCTTTAGCATTACCTAGGAATGTGAAGTTGGAAATTTTCGCGTCCGATGCAGGTGATACGCCTGTGACACTGCTAGCTTCGACCATGTTGTCGCCACCTAGCGAACGCTGTTTCACGATCACATATTGCAGGCTGCCTTTGTAACCGTTGTCTGTGTCGAGTGAGTCATCATCATTACCTGTCAGAATCAGGTGCTTTCCGTTGACTGTACCACCGAAGAATTCGATGCCGTCATCCGAGCTGTTGTGAACCTGCACATAGTCAATCGTCGTGCCAGAACCCACACCTGCAAGGCTGATACCGTTAAGCTCATTGCCTTTGGCAATCTCGAAACCGGAATGCTTCACCACCATATAGCGGAGCGAACCACTATTGTCGTCAGCAGTGATACCACCATAAATCGCATCTGGACTGGTAACACCTTCCACCACGTTATCGCAGCTGAGTGTTGCGGCTGTCGCTGAATTACGGCAGCGGTTGATAGGAGCACGTCCCAGGATCACAAGGCCACCCCACTCCCCAATCGCTTCCGCTGCGTTGATCTGGTTTCCGGTAACATCAGCCTCGGACGTCAGCGTTACAGGGTTTTCCTTTGTTCCGTTCGCGAATATTTTTGAACCGCGGTTGACGACGATGTAATCAGCACCGCTGCCACCAAAGACAGTTACGCCTGCTTCGATCGTCAGCGTGGCTGGATCGGCTTTGGGGTCCGAACCGTCTGCGCCAACATCGACACCGACGTTTAGGCGACCAACAACTTCGTAGTAATTTCCGCGTGTGAGGCGCACATCATCAAGAATGGTTCCGGAGATACGGCACACTGTTGTTCCGTCGATTTTCAGACCGGAATCTGCAGTGCCACCCGGGCACGTTGGCTTCGGAAACAGGCCAAAGGTCCAGCCAACTGCCCAGTTCTGCGTCTCAGTTTCCTGCGGGCTGAAAGCGCCAATATAAGTTGTCGGCTCGAAGAATGAACCGAGCGACGACGTATTGAACGGTTTCACAGCCGCCTCATTCGGACCAGGGAAGTAAGATGCCGACAGCGTGTTTGTCGTTGTTGTTGTGTTGTTGGCATCTGCCACCACTGAGTTAACGGGTGCGTTGGCATCCGGCGGGGTTTTCTTTGGATCAGAGTAGGACGCGACGCGAAGTCCGCCTGCGCAGTCGAAGAGAACAGACGCGAATGAAGGATCCTCACCCGCTTGATAATCAGCGACACCGTTGCCTGCCGATGCTTCCCAGTTGATGCAGGCGGACACGTTGCTCACCACACCATTAACATATTTTCCGATTGTGCCGGTGTTCAGTTTGAAGGCGTTTCCGGCCGCATTTCCAAGGAACGTGAAATTTGAGATTTTTGCGTTTGAAGCAGGCTTAACACTGGAGACACTGCTGGCCTCAACCATGTTGTCCCCTCCCTTCTCACGCTGCTTCACAACAACATATTGAATATTGCTCATCATGCCATTGTCTGTGTCCAGCGAGTCATCATCATTTCCGGTCAGCACAAGGTGCTTGGCGTTCACGGTGCCACCGAAGAATTCGATGCCGTCATCGGAGCTGTTGTGAACCTGAACATAATCAATCGTGGTACCTGAGCCGACACCGCCGAGTGAAATACCGTTCAGCTCGTTACCATTCCCGATAGCGAAACCGGAGAAACGAAGTGATACGTAGCGCAAGGTACCGCTGCTGTCCGTGGCATCTGCACCGCCATAAATGGCATCCGGGTTGCTCACGCCTTCAATGACGTTATCACAATCAACTGTGCCGGGGGTCGCCGCGTTGCGGCACCGGTTGATCGGTGCGCGCCCAAGAAGAACAAGACCGCCCCATTCGCCGATATTGTCGCCGCCAAAATCATCCGGATTGGCTGCGCGGCGCACCAGATCGTTCGCGCTGGTAAAGATGATCGGGTTGGACGCAGTACCGTCCGCATCAATCTCGGAACCCCGATTGACAACGATATAGTCCGCGCCAGAACGACCAAAGACAGTTACGCCCGGCTCGACTGTCAGCGTAGCTGCTGTCCCACCAGCGTCGGTCCCGCTCGCGCCAAGGTCTACGCCGATATCAACTCGTCCGTCGATCGCATAAGCAACGCCCGCTACATATGGGAGCGTAAGATCCGCAAGGTATGTTCCGGAAAGGTTACATGTCGTGAGTCCACCAACCGGGTCGCCCTCAGTAAAGCCCGTCGGACACTCCGCGGTGTTGCCGCCGCCTGTGCCGCCGCCTGTACCGCCACCAGTGCTGGGAGGCGTACCGGGATTGCTTGCGCCCGGCGACGCGATATCGCTTCCCTGCGAACACGCAGCTAGAAGGCAAAGCGCAAGCGCGCTGACTGAAGTGCGGAAAATCATGATAACCCCTCGTTGAAACCACCGAACGAGCCCAACTGAATCGCGGGCTGTCAGGCGCTCAATAGCTGCGGGCCATGACATTCAATTAACGGAAATATTGCACTTTAAAGACAGTCCCCTCCCCCTCTCGTGCCGTCTGCAACTGCAACGCCTGTCACCCCGGGGAACGTCATAAAACTTTCGCGAAAGCGACATGTGACCGCGTTAATTTCAGAATATCCGTCCGACATTAAAGACAGGGCCAACGGCGCAATTTAAGGGGCTGCATCGGTGAGTGACCAGGATTTGCTATACAGACTCGAGGGTCGGCTGATAGATCTGGAGGCGAAGGTTTCCCAGCTTGAGAAGGCGATGGCCGAAATTCCCAAGGCGGAACCGGAAATTCCAGACGAGGCACAGCGCAGGATTGATGCCGGTGAACATCCCGTTCGCGTTATACGCGAGTTGCGCCTGCTGACGCAAAGCCAGTTGAGCGAGCTTTGCGGCATTCGCCCCAATCATATTTCCGCAATTGAGCGCGGGCAGACTTTTGGCCTTAAAACGGCCCGGAGGCTCTCAGAGGCGCTTGATGTGCCCGCCAGTCTGCTATTCTAAACTGAGGGTCGATTGCAGTATCAAGAATAAAGGCGATCAGCATGGCTGATAAGGCGCCATGTTCTCAACCATTACAATGATGTACTGTTAATCTGTTTGGCACTGTGGCCCGATTGCTGCATCAACCGTTAACGCGCCAGCTTTTTGCAAGGCAAATGGCGCAGAAGTGCCAATAATTATACTTAACACCACTACAGAAGTAGACTGTTGCGTAATATATGAACCCGCTAGCGAAACTCACAGCAAGTACAACGCAGATCGTGCCGCGCGTGCGAATACTGCTCGATATCGCGCTGGTTGCCCTTCTCGGCTTACTGGTCGCGCGCATCCTGTGGATCGTCATCGACCGTTCGGGCGCGGTCAGCAGGCCCCTTCCGCAATTTGTTATCTCGCAATCCGGATCAGCAAATGCCGGTGTCCCGCGCGGCGATACGACCATCCTGACCCGGGTCAATCACTTCCAGCGCTCGGAAACCTCCGGCTCTGGGGGTGCGCTCGTCCCAAGTGCGCCTCCCACAACGCTGAACCTCAAGCTGAAAGGCGTTCGGTCTGTTACGGGCGACTCCGGCAACAGCTCTGCCGGTGCCTCAGCCGTTGCCATCATCCAGATGTCGGACAAGCAAGCGCGCAGCTTTGCGCCCGGCGACACGATCATTGATGGCGTAACCCTTGACCGCGTTCTTCCTGACCGCGTTCTCATCCGCAAGGGCGGCGGTCTCGAAACGCTCATGATGGAGAGCAATGCCGATACGCTGGCCGTCCTTTCCCTGCCAGGGCAGGAAGGCATGATCCAGGGGGAACAGCGCCCAGGCGTTGTGGAATCCAGGCCCGCCACTGTAGACCGCGCCTTGCTCGCGTCGCTCAACGTCGCACCCGTTCTGGAAGACGGCAATCTCGTTGGATATCGCCTTACTTCGTCTGCGTCGGCTGCAGCATTGAATGGCACAGGAATTGAATCTGGCGACATCCTGACAACGCTCGATGGAACGCCCGTCAAGGATATCGACATACAAAGCCTTACAGAGCGTCTGGCACGCGCACCCGAGATTTCCATGATCGTCAAGCGTGGCAACGCGGATGTGCCGGTCACACTTCGCTTCCCCGAGGGAGAATAGAATGAACTTCCGCTTCGGCCTTACAGCCGTCCTGCTGGCCACAACCGCCCTGCCCGCGTTCGGGCTGGCAGGTGAAACCACGCCTCAGGCTGCGCGCCACGTTCTGAACTTTGACGATGTGGAGCTGAGCTCCCTGATCGCCGATGTGTCGATCGTGACCGGCTATACGTTCATTGTTCACCCTGACGTGCGCGGTAAACGCGTAACCGTCACTTCCTCCACGCCCCTGACGCGCGAAGGCGTATTCGAGGTTTTCCTCTCCACGCTCCGGGTCCAGGGCTTCACGGCCGTTCCTGCAGGCAAGAACACCTACCGCATCATCCCGGAACAATCCGCCGTCAGCGAGGCTGGCACGCGCTCTTCCGGCGCCAACAGCTTCGTGACCGAAATCATCCATCTCAACAATTTCAACGCCCTTGAAGCGGCCCAGATGGTCAAGCCACTTGTCGACGCGCAGGGCCAGGTCATCGCCAATCCGCGGTCAAACACACTGGTCGTCGTCGATTACGAATCCAACATGCCCCGCATTCGCCAGCTTGTGGCGGGCATTGATGAAGACCGGACGCGGACCGAAACCATCGGTCTGAAGAACATACCGTCAGGCGAAATGGAATCCATCCTGATGGCCCTCCAGAAGAATGGCGGCGAGGATTCCTCCGCCTCCAACTTCCAGGCCATTGCCTCGCAGACAGGTAACTCCATCGTCATCCGTGGCGACGATGTCACGGTCGATCGCGCCCTCAAGGTGATCGAACAGCTCGATGCGACGGACCGGGTCGAGGACACACTCCGCGTCATCTCGCTCAAGAATGCCGACGCCTCCGAGATCGTCCCGATCCTTGAAAAGGTTGCCGGTGCGATGGCCTTCCGCCGCGCTGAAACCGGCGGTGACGTCACGCCCAGCACGATTGCCTTCCATGCGCCGACCAATTCCATCGTCATCAACGCGCCCAGCGAAACCCTCCTGACGCTCGAACGCGTCATCCAGGATCTCGACAAGCGTCGCGCTCAGGTTCTGGTCGAAGCCATCATCGTGGAAATGTCGGATGACACGGCGCGCGAACTCGGCCTCCAGTTCCTGCTCAGCGGCACCGGCAACTCGACCGTGCCGTTTGCTTCCACCAACTATTCCCGCTCGGCGCCAAACCTGCTCGCGCTGGCAGGCGCGGTCGCTGGCGATACACCGTTCAACACGGGCGACAGCAATCCGTTCGCAACATCGGCCGTCACCTCGCTTCTCGGGCTCACCGGCCTCAGCGTCGGCATTGGCGGACAGGACGGCGACACGCTGTTCGGCGCCATCCTGACAGCGGTGGAAAGCGACACAAATTCCCGCGTGCTATCGAAACCCTTCAACATGACGCTCGACAATGGCACGTCATCGCTTCTGGTTGGCCAGGAAGTCCCGATCATCACGGGCTCTGTCCTCGGCAATGACAACACCAATCCATTCCAGACGGTGGACCGCAAGGAAATCGGTGTGCGGCTGGATGTGACACCGCGCATTTCGTCTGACGATGCCGTCCGCCTCGAGATCAACCAGGAAGTCTCCAGCATTGCCGGCGCCATTTCGACGGCGACCTCCGACCTCATCTTCAACAAGCGCCAGATCACGACCGACGTTCTGGCCGACAGCGGTGAGATCATCGTCATCGGCGGCCTGATCCAGCAGTCCGACACGATTGCCAATGAGAAGGTGCCTATCCTTGGCGACGTGCCTGTCGCCGGCCGGCTTTTCCGCTCGGAAGGCAAGTCCACAAAGCGCACAAACCTGATGGTCTTCATCCGGCCAACCGTGATCCGTGACCGCCAGAGCGCACGCGATGTCACCGCGCGCAGCTACCGTTTCGTTCGGGCAGAAGAGCTCTGGAATGGCAAGGATGACAAGGTGAATTCGCTCGACGCGTTCGTCAGTCAGGTTCTGGGCTCGCCTCCCCCGCAGCAATAATCCGATGAGCACACACGCAGCACCCTTCCGGCAATTCACCTACGCCTTCGCCAAGGACAAGGGCCTCATTGTCCTGCCTGATCGCGATACGCTGACGGTCGGGGTGCGTATGGGCGCTGATCCCTTGTCGCTGATCGAGGCACGCCGCGCCCTTGGCCGCTCACACGCCATTGAGTCCATGGATGCAGCCAGCTTTGACCGCGCCCTCACCAATGCCTTCAGCCAGGGTCCGCTCGGCGCAACCGATATTGAAGCGGCCGTGGCCAGCCGTGGCGGGCTCGAAAGCCTGATCGACGACATTCCGGAAGCAGCCGACCTCCTCGGCGGCAGCGATGATGCACCCGTCATCCGCCTCATCAACGGGCTTATCTATGAAGCCATGAAGCGCCGCGCATCGGATATCCATATCGATCCGTTCGAGGACAAACTGTCGATCCGCTATCGCATCGATGGTGATCTCGTCGAGGTCATCACGCCGCCACGCAAGCTTGCGGCGCCGCTGGTCTCCCGCATCAAGGTCATGGCGCGCCTCGACATTGCCGAGAAACGGCTGCCGCAGGATGGCCGCATCTCGCTCCAGGCTGGCGGCCGGTCCATCGACGTGCGCGTCGCCATCCTGCCGACCCGCTTTGGCGAGCGTGTCGCCCTCCGCCTCCTCGACACGCAGAATGCGCTGCTGACGCTTGAAGAGCTCGGCATGGATTCCGACACCTATCAGCGTTTCGATCAGGTGCTCAGCCAGCCAAACGGCGTGATCCTCGTCACCGGCCCTGTCGGCTCCGGAAAGACGACAACGCTCTATTCATCCATCTCGCGTCTCAACACCGGAAACGTCAACATCATGACGCTGGAAGACCCGGTCGAGTACGGCCTCCCAGGCATCAGCCAGACACAGATGGATTCCAAGGTCGGCCTCACTTTTGCCCGTGCCCTGCGCAACATACTGCGTCAGGACTTCAACATCGTCATGGTTGGCGAGATCCGCGACCTTGAAACCGCCGAAGCCGCGTTCGAATTCGCCTCCACCGGCCGCCTCGCCTTCTCGACCCTGCACACCAATAGTGCGGCCGGCGCCATTACGCGCCTGCGTGACATGGGCGTCGAAACCTATCTCATGGCGTCCACCCTGCGTGCCGTCATGGCCCAGCGCCTCGTGCGCAAACTATGCGATGTCTGCAAGGAGCCCGCCGAGGCCGGGACCGCCGAATACGAAGCGCTCGACCTGCCGCATGGCCAAGCCTTCACGCACTATACGCCGAAAGGCTGCATGGCCTGTGGAAATACCGGTTTTCATGGCCGCATCGCCATCTATGAGCTGCTTGTCATCGACAATGCCGTGCGCAACCTGCTCCATGCCGATGCCACGGAAGATGCCATCGAAGCGGTTGCCTTCGCCGATCATCACCGCCTGATCGAGAATGCCCGGCGCTATGTATTCTCCGGCGAGACAAGCGTGACGGAAGTCCTGCGCGTCTGCCGCAAGGAGGCCCGCGATGGCAGCGTTTGAGTACGTCGCCGTCGACACTGGCGGCAAACGCATGCGCGGCGTCATTTCAGCAGACAGTCCCCGCGCCGCCCGCAAGGAATTGCGGATGCGCGAACTCATGCCTATCGAGGTTTCCCCGCTCAGCGCCAAGAGTGCGCGCGGTGGCAAGGGCGCCGGTGGCCGCATTTCGGAAAAGGATCGCGCCCTGCTCGCGCGCCAGCTCGCCGTCCTTCTCCAGTCCGGGCTTACCGTCGAACAGGCTCTGACCGCAGTTGCTGCCGATGCGAAACCTGAAACCGTCGCCATCCTCCACCGCGTCCGCAACGAAGTCACTGAAGGCTCGCGCTTTGCAGATGCGCTCGCCACCGCCCCCCGCGCCTTTCCGCCCCTCTTCAAGTCCGTTGTCGCCGCCGGTGAAATGTCCGGTCGCCAGGGCGAAGTGATGGAGCGTCTCGCGATCTATCTGGAAAATACATGGCGCCTGCGCCAGAAGGTCCAGTCCGCGCTGATCTATCCCGCTCTGCTCGCCACGCTGGCGATCGGAATGGTCATCGCGCTCATGATCATCGTCGTGCCGCGCCTTGTCGAACAGTTCGACATGTTCGATGCCAAACTGCCCTGGCTGACCCAACAGGTCATTATGGTATCCAATCTCCTGCGGAACTGGGGCTGGCTTATCGCCATTGGCGTCGTCGTGGGGGTCATTGCGCTCAATCGCTTCCTGCGCGCGCCCGGCGTGCGCGAATCCATGGACCGGTTCATCCTTCGCCTGCCCGTCATCGGCAATCTCGCCCGCACCGTCTCAGCCGCGCGGTTCGCCCGCATCTTCGCCACCCTCTCATCTTCAGGTGCGACTGTGCTGGAATCCCTGCAGGCCGCCCGCGGCGCGATGGCAAACAGCGTGTTCCGCAAGGCGGCCGACGAGATTGCCGTAAAGGTCAGCGAAGGCGGCTCCTTCGCCGCTGCGCTCAAGAACACGCACGCCTTCCCGCCCATGATGGTGCATATGGTGGCCAGTGGCGAAGCGGGCCGCGACGTGCCCGGCATGATGACGCGCGCCGCCGAATTCCTGGAGGAAGAGTTCGAGAACGCGACGTCCACTGCCCTCAGCCTGATGGAGCCGATCATCATCGTTGTCCTTGGCGGTCTGGTCGGGACAATCGTATTGTCGATCATGCTACCCATCATCCAGCTCAACACACTCGCGCTCCAATAGCGCCGCACCCCAATCAGGAGGCCTCCATGACACAGGACCAGGACAACCAATCCCCCGAAGCCATCCGCAAGGATGCTGGCTTCTCGCTTGTCGAACTGCTGGTGACCGTCTCGATCATGGCCCTGCTGGCAACAGCTGTCGTGATCTCCGTCGGCCCGGTGCTCGGCAAGTCCCGCGTCGACCGCGCGCGGTCCGACATCGCAGCTTTGGAAAGTGGCCTCGAGCAATACAGCTTCGACATGTTCAACTATCCGGGCGCCGATGTCGGCCTTGCCGCCCTCAAGACGCCGCCTTCGGGCGCGAACGCCGCCCAGTACCGTCCGGGCGGCTACATCAAGCGCATCCAGCAAGACCCCTGGGGCAATGATTACATCTACAACGTGCCCGGCGTCCGCTCCGCTGGCGCCTATGATGTCTTCTCGGCCGGCCCCGACGGTCAACCCGGCAATGAAGACGACATCGGCAACTGGAACTGACCTGATCCATGACCCCCAACCGCGACCTTCCCATGACACATGATGCAGGCATGAGCCTGATCGAAGTGCTGGTCGCTGTGTTCATCATGGGCCTTGCCGCCGGCATGGTCGCCATGACCATGCGCGCGCCAGCCGACCCGCTTGAGGAAGCCGCCGCCCGCCTTGAGCGCGATATCACCTCGGCAATGGACCTCGCACTTGTCACCGGCGCCCCGCAGGGACTGAAGCTCACCGAGCAGGGCTATCAGCTTGTCACCTGGCGCAACCGGGCATGGCTGCCGGCAGCCGGCGGACAGGTCACATTCGCCCGCAATGTGGCCTTCGACAGGTCCCGCACGCCCCCTCAGCGGTCCGGGAATGGTCCGGGAAGTCCCAATGAAGCTCCCCCCGAGGTCATCCTCGATACCACAGGTACCGCCCAAGCCGACCCGCTGATCCTTGAGCGCGGCAACCAGACAATCGAACTGACAATTGCGCCCGACGGCAAAGTCACATGGGAGGCGCCCAATGCCTGACCCCCATCGCCAGTCCGGTTTCACCCTCGTCGAAGTCCTTGCCGCCCTTGGTGTTTTTTCGATTTCCGCCATCGGGCTGATCCATCTCAGCAGCGAAACCATGATCGGTGCCCGTCAGGTCGACATGCGCGCCCTCGCCGAAATCGAAGCCAACAACCGCATGGCCGACGCGCTGACCACGCCTCCGCCACTGCCCACCGGCGTCATTACAGGCGAATCCACCCAACGCGGCCGCAGCTTTGACTGGAATCGCACCGTCACACCGACACAGGAAAGCGGCCTTTTCCTCGTTCAAATCACTGTAACCGCACCAGAAAGCGGACAGGTTCTGGCACAGCTGCAGAGCTTGAGGGTCGGCCAATGACCCGCTCCAGCGCCGGCTTCACCCTCGTCGAAACCCTCGTTGCGCTCGCCGTCACAGCGACGCTGGCGACAGCTGGCACACTCATGATGCTGCAAACCCTTCAGGCCAGTCGCGCCGTGAATACACGGATGGACGAAGCGCGCTCACTCGAAGCATCGTTCGGCCTGATGCGCTCTGATTTCAATGAAGTGACCCACCGAACCTCATCTGCGCCGGATGATCTTTACCCCCCCATCGGCTTCCAGGGCCTGAAAAGCGACAAGACCGGCGAACTCATCACTTTTGTCCGATCAGGCTGGAAAGCCACCGGAATCGATAGCGAACGCAGCGACCTTCAGCGTGTCGCCTATGTTTTCGACAAGGGTGCACTCGTACGCAAGGCGTGGCTCCGGCCCGATCCTGTCAGCACCACGCCTGTTGTCGAGCGTGTCCTGATGGAAGGAATAGACAAGCTCAACATCCGCTACCGCCGAAAAGGCGCCTGGTTCGATGCCTGGCCTGCGACGACCAGTGGCGATTATCCTGACCTCATTGAATTCAAGATGACATTCGCTGACCAGGACGAACTGACCCTGACCTACATGCTGGGGGCCTTGTCATGACACATCCCGTTGCCCCGAAAGATCGCGGCGCCGCGCTGCTGTCGATCCTGATGATCGTGGCCGTAATGTCGGTTGCGGCGCTTGCTGCTGTCGAGGCGCTTGGACGCTCACTCAGCCTCGCGCGTGTCTCATCAGAACGATCCCAAACCATATGGGCCGGTCGTTCGACAGAGGCGCTCGGCGTTCTCGCTGTAGCCCGGCTCAAGGCCATGGATGATGATGCAATCCGGGAAGCGCTCGAAACTGGTCAGAGCATGACGCTGCCTTTTGATCGCGGCGTGATCCAGGCGACCCTTTCCGATGCATCCAATTGCTTCAACCTGAACACGGTCACGGGCGAGGCAAATGACGTCAATCACGTCAAATTCCAGCGCCTGCTGGAATCCATGGATGTGTTCCGCTCGGACGCTCAGGCGCTTTCCGAAAGCCTGGCTGACTGGATGGACAGCGATTCCTCACCCCGTGCCTACGGCGCCGAGGCGGGCTATTATGGCAGCCTCGAGGCACCCTATCGTCCCGCAAATGCACCGCTTGCCAACCTCACGGAGCTTCGCGCCATAAAGGGCTTTACGCCGGAAATCATCGCGATGATCCAGCCGCTGGTCTGCGTCCGGCCTGACCGTTTCCAGACTGCCCTGAACATCGAGACACTGACAGAAGCAGACGCGCCACTCCTGGTCGCACTCTATTCCGGTGAACTCACAAGGGAGAAAGCGCAATCGGTCATACGGGCCAAACCGCTCGGCGGATGGCACACGCTCGACACGTTCCTGCAAAATGAGCACATCGAGACCATCGCCGTCGCCGCACGCGACGATTCAATGCTCGCGCTGAAACCCAGCAACCTGCGTTTGACAGCCCGCATCGTGTCTGGCTCAACACAGGAAACCCTCCAGCTTGTCTACGCAATGGACAAAGGCGGCCAGGCCAGCCTTGTCCAGCGCACGACGGGAGACTTCTGATGGCCCGGCGCCTTTACACACTCCTGCCGCCTTCCGGTGAGCCAACGGAATTTGTGCTCGCCAGTGACAAGGGGCTCCGCCTCATGTCCGCCGCTGAGGCAGATGTCTCATCTGGTGATGACGTTGTGGTCTTTGTCCCCGGCACCGAAGTCGGATATTTCGAAGTCCGGATTCCCGCCCAAGGCGCCGCTGAAATCCGGCGTTCTGCCGCTTTCGCACTGGAAGATGACGTCGCAGTTCCTGTTGAAGATGCACACGTCGCCATTGGCGCGGTGCTCGACAGCGGATTACGGCCTGTCCAGGTTGTTGATCCGGCACTCATGGAAGAATGGGTCGTCCGCCTGAATGCGATGGGCTTGAAGACGGCAAAACTGGTGGCTGACGTATCCGTCCTGCCAGCAGTCCCCACGGCGATTGATGCCGGAAGCCATATCCTGATGTCCACTGGCGAAAAACGATTTGCAATCGATGCGGCGCTACCGGACGATGCCCTCAAAGCCTTGGCCAATGGCTCAAAGACGCCGCTGACCATAACCAGCGCCGCGCTTGCACATCGGCTCGGTATGTCCGCGAGCAGCGCCTCGTCGCTTCCCCTTCTCTTGCAACTTGCGCAATGGGCAGAAACGGTCGGTGTCCTGACCGATCTTCGCCAAGGGCCTTTCATCAGCCGAAAACAGGCCGATATCCGTCTCGGCGCATGGCGCTCAACGCTCATTCTAAGCGCATCTGCCGCCGTCGCCTTCCTCGCGGTGGTCGGGCTTGAGACCTGGTCCCTTTCGCGCCTCTCTACCGTACTCGAACAGAATGCCCGCGGAATATACGCGGCCGCCTATCCCGGCACGCCGGTGCCAAGCAATCTCGATGCAGCTGTACGCAACCAGGATGCCGCTCCCGCTGCCAACCGTCTGGCCTTTCTTGATGCCACCGCACTCCTCTATGAAGCGATCCCCACCGAGAGCGGCATATCAATTGAGGGGTTACGTTATGACCGTCAGACCGGGCGGCTCCTCGCCAACATGGTCTATCCCAGATATGGCAGCGACGCGGACCTGAAGAATGCACTTGAGGCCAAAGGCCTCGGCGTTTCCCTCGGCGACTCCCGCCAGCAGGATGACCGGGTCATTGGTGACCTGACACTGGAGGCGGGCCAATGATCGAATGGTGGGACAAGCGCACCCAGCGCGAACGAGGCCTTGTCAGCGCAGCAGCCATATTGCTCGCGCTGATCATCCTGTTGCAATTCATCATTGTTCCCCTGATTGCAGGCAGGTCTGCCGCTGCGCTCAGAGCCGATCAGGCCTCACGTACTCTGGACGTCATGACATCGCGCGGTCTGTCGCCGTCTGCCGCCAATGGCGTGCAAGCGGGCCCCACGCCCGATGCAGATACAAGCCGCCGCGCAATTCTGGAAGCCGCAAACCGGCGCGGACTGGCTATTGCGCGCATTCAGGTCAGCACGGATGGCGTGATTACTGTCCAGATCGACGACACGAGTGCAGAAAACATCTTCGCCTGGCTGTTCGACCTTCGTAACACGGCCTCGCTTGAAGCAAGCCGCGCAACAATGAACGACACGGGCTCAGGCCTTGTCCGCTCCAGTTTTGAATTCGGAGGGAAACAAGGATGAAGCGTATCACCCTCATCCTTGTCTTTGTTGCCGCGCTCATTGTCGGCCTGATATCCGGCATTCCGCTATCATTCGCCATGCGCAATGCGGGCCTGATCGAACAGGGTATAGGCTGGCAGCAGGCACGCGGCACTATCTGGCGTGGCCAGGTCACAGGCCTCGTCTATCGCGGAACGCCCGCAGGCGCTCTCGATATCCGATCCTCTCCGCTATCGCTTTTCACCGGCTCGATCGCATCAGACATCAACTGGGGCGCACCGACAGGCCGGGCACGCCTGCGCGTCGCGGTTTCCCCTTCATCAGTAAACCTCTCCAATCTCGGCGCTGAGGTGGATATCAGCCGGCTCGATGGGGTCCATGACGAACTGCGCCGCATCGGCGGCACGCTCAAGCTGTCCAATGCCGCCATCCGCCTTGGCCGCAACGGACAATGCATCAGCGCGAGCGGTGCGGCGCAGCTGGATCTCGTCAGCCGCCTCGGTGTCCAGTATGGCCGCGACTGGCCCATGCTCACTGGCTCACCCGTCTGCACCGATGGAACGCTTAAACTGCCGCTATCCGGCGACGGCCCGAATGGCGAACGTTTTGAGGTCACGCTATCGACCCTGCCGGATGGACGTACAGGCATGGATGCGCATGTCGAAAAACTCGATCCCCAGGCAACCGCTGCCCTTGCCACACTTGGCTTCACAAAATCCGGGAACGGGTACACCCTTAGCCGGGAAGCCGCACGGACCAAGGAGAACTAATCATGCCAAACCTGCGTCTCAGCCACTTGGCCATGATCCTCCTCAGCGGCGCGGTCCTCAGCGCATGCGCAAGCAAGGCCAAGTCCGAGACCCCAGTCATTAGCGCATCGGATGTCATCAACCGCACCGGCGAGCTTCCACCACAGACGCTCCCTCCGGGCGCTTGCGGCCTCTTCCTCTGGACGAATGGCGAACCGCTCCGCTTCATCTTCTTCGCAAAAGCCGGCACTGACACAGCCGTGATGGAAATAGATGGTGAGCAACGCGCCTTACGGCTCACATCTTCCAAGGGTGATTTGTTTGGCCAGTTCATGACCCGCATGACCTACGCGTCCGACCAAGGCAATGTCGGCGTCAGCTTCAGTGCCGGTGAAATGCTCGACGGCGGTCAACGCATAGAGGGAGGCCGTCTCTCGCTTGTCGGCAAGGATGGCTGGGAAACCATGATCCCCGTCTTTGGCCTCTCGGCCTGCCAGCCGGATAGCCGCTGAGCCCGACCAGTTGCCCCCTACGGGCGCCATTAGAGTCAATCCAACAGCGTAAGCGGTGCCCTCAAAAGCCGCACATGTAGACATAAGCGCAGAATACAAAAGCCGAAAAACAGAAAACTTTCGTTGTTTATCGACTACGTGATATTGTTTTTCAATAATTTCGGTGTTACCAAGACTCATCAAGGCACAAGGGGATGCGCGCACAAGATCGCACCTCACGCCAGACACATGATGAGCATTTCACCGATGACTTATGCCGAAACAGCCCAAAAACCGCCCTTCCGGCTGGGGCTACTGATCAAGCGACTCATCTTTCTGGTTCTGCCAGTCCTGGTGTTGATCGGCGCGGTCGGCGGCTTCATCGGCATGAGCGCACTCAAGCCTGCTCCCGAGGAAAAAGCGACCATCATTGAAGCACTGCCTGTGCTCACGGCAACGGCACGCACGGAGCCTGTAACGATCACGGTCCACGGCCAGGGCGCCGTGAAGGCCCGCTCCGAAGTAAGTCTTGCCGCCGAAATCACGGGGCGGGTCGCGTATGTCTCCCCGAATTTCCTCGCTGGCGCACAATTCAAGCAAGGCGAAACGCTCGTCCGGCTCGAGGCGCGCGAATACGAACTCGGCATTGTTCAGGCCGAAGCCGCCGTTGCCCAGGCGCACACAGCTCTGATGCAGGAAATCTCCGAAGGCCAGATTGCGAGCCAGGGCGCCGAGCAACTTGGCATCTCTGACGTCTCAGACCTCACACTTCGCCGCCCTCAACGCGCCCAGGCCGAAGCCCAACTCGCTTCAGCCGAAGCGCGGCTCGACGAAGCCCGCCTCCAGCTCTCTCGTACGCGGATCGTTGCGCCCTTCTCGGGGCGTGTGCGCCAGAAGTCCGTCAATGTCGGCGCCTATGTCTCACCGGGCGCGCGCCTCGGCGACATCTATGCGAGCGACGTGGTCGAAATCGCCATTGCGCTAACCGATTCCGATCTTGAAAATCTGGGCCTTGGTATCGGCTTTTCGGAATCCCCAGCTCAAAAAGGACCACCCGTTACACTCGAAGCCACTGTTGCTGGCGTACCGCACACATGGACAGGGCGCATCACCCGGACCGATAGCGGTTTTGATCCCGAGACCCGAGTGCTGTTTGCCTATGTCGAAGTCGTCGATCCCTATGGCAAAGGCGCGGACAACGGCACGCCCCTTGCCACCGGCCTTTATGTTGACGCTGTAATCGCTGGTCGCGCCCTCGACGAAAGTGTTGTGCTCCCGCGCACAGCCCTGCGCGGCAAGGATTCGGTCTATGTCGCGCGCGATGATGACACGCTCGAAATCCGCCCCGTCAACGTCGCCTTTTCAGACAGGGAGCGCCTCGTTCTCACAAGCGGCGTGTCGGCAGGCGAAAAAGTTATCACATCGCCTGTGCGCGCAGTCGCCGAGGGTATGAAGATCAAATCTGTCGACCGACTGGAAACAGCCTTCGCGGCTGAAGCCAGCGCGTCGAAAGACTAGAAGGGAGCCGGGGGCATGTCGGGATTCATCCGCTGGTGGGCAAGCAACAAGGTTGCCGCCAATCTCCTTATGATCGCCCTGATCATTGCAGGCATTGTCGCCTATCTTCGTATGGAGCGCGAGCTTGAGCCCTATGTCGAATTCCCCGGCGCGGCGATCACCGTTGTCTGGCGTGGCGCCTCGCCCCAGGACGTCGAGGAACAGCTCACCGTCCGCATGGAAGAAGCCGTCAGTACGGTGGAAGGCATCAAGGAACTGAGCTCCAGTTCCTACGAAGGCGTCGCGCGCCTTGTCGTGGTCGGCAATGAAGACCTGGACGAAGGCAAATTCCTGCAGGAACTGAAGCGCCAGATCGACTCCATCAGCACCTTCCCTTCCGCGGCCGAACCGGCCCAGATTCACGTCTTCCGCAGCCGCAATGAAATCATGCGCATCGCTGTTTCAGGCGACGACACGGTCAGCGAACAAGAGCTGAAGCGTTTTGCCGAAGCCACCCGTCGGGAGATTGGCCTTCTGGCCAATGTACCATCCGTCGATCTGTTTGGCGTGCGCAATGCGGAAATCTCGATTGAGGTCTCAGAAGAAGCCCTGCGCCGCTATGGCGTCAGCCTCTCCGAAGTGGCCAATGCGGTTGGCGGAACGTCGGTCAACATCTCAGCCGGCAATGTCCGCAGCGATGGCGGCAATGTCCAGCTGCGCACGCGCTCACAGGCGGACACACAGGCCGAGTTCGAAAACATCATCGTCAAACAGATGCCGAATGGCGCCGTGGTCCGCGTCTCCGACATGGCGAAGGTCATCGACGGCTTCGAGGAAGTGAACCTCCTCGCCACGGTCAACGGCAAACGCACCATCCTCGTTCAGGTCATGAACGGTCCAGACATGAACATCGTGAAGATGGCGAAGAATGTACGCGCCTATTACGACGAGGCCGTCAAACACACGCCGCCCGGCATCACGATGACGATCTGGCAAGACTCCTCCATCGACTATATGAGCCGCATCCGGCTGATCGGGTCGAACTTTCTGATGGGTCTCGGCCTGGTCCTTGTCACGCTCCTTCTCTTCCTGCGCCCGAAAATCGCCATCTGGGTCGCGGTCGGCATCGGCACGGCCTTTGCCGGCGGTCTCGCACTGCTGCCGCTTATGGACGTCTCGTTCAACATGATCTCCACCTTCGCCTTCCTGCTGGTGATTGGGGTGATCGTCGACGACGCGATCATTGTCGGCGAAGCCATTCACTCCCGCACGGAAGATGGCGAGGAAGGTCTGACCGCCGCAATCAACGGCACGACAATGGTCATCAAACCGGTCATCTTCGCCGTGTTCACCACAATGATCTTCTTCGCGCCGTGGATGATGCTCTCCGGCAGCACCAGCGAATTCACCCGCTCCATTTCCCTCGTCGTCATCCTGGCCCTTACCTTCTCGCTCGTTGAGGCGCTTCTGATCCTGCCTGCGCACCTGTCGCACCTGAAACCCGTCAATCGCGACAGCCGCTTCGCACGCTTCCAGGACACGATTGCCAATTCCATCGTCTGGGTCGCCCGCAACCTCTACCGCCCGCTCATGGTTGCGGCGCTGCGTCAGCGCTACCTGACAGCCGCCATCTTTGTCGGTGGCATGATCCTCTCCGTCGGCCTGCTGACCAACGGGCTCGTCAAGACGATATTCTTTCCCGAAACTGAATCCGATCAGATCGCCGTAACGGTCGAGCTGCCCGAGGGAACACCCTATTCCCGCACACTCGAAGTCCTGACCCAGATCCAGTCAGGCGAGAAAGCTCTCGAAGACGAGATCAATGCCTCGACGAATGGCGAAGGCAAGCTGATCGAGAACTGGTATACCCGCTCACGCGACAATAATGTTCTCGCGCTGGTCAAGCTTGTGCCGCCTGAAACACGCACGCTCACAGCCAAGGAAACCGCCGAGCGCCTGCGCGCGCTGATTGGTGAAGTGCCGGACGCTGAAACCATCACCGTCAACTACAAGAATGCCGACACCGATCCGCCGATCCAGTACATGCTCAATTCGACGGACTTGGACGCGCTAAACGCAGCCGCTGAGGACCTGATGCTGAAGCTCCGCTCCTATGACGGCGTCTATAATGTCGTGAATGACGTCCAGAGCGCGACCGATGAAATCCAGTTCGACCTGAAACCCGGCGCAGAATCCCTCGGCATCACCACCGCCGATGTCGCCCGTCAGGTCCGGCAAGGATTCTATGGCGAAGAAGTCCAGCGCCTGCCGCGTGACGGCGAAGACGTGCGCGTCTTCGTGCGCTATCCGCGATTAGACCGGGAATCCCTGGACTTTCTCAGCAATATCCGCATCCGTACCGCTGACGGGCGTGAGCTGCCGCTATATGCGGTTGCCGACATTCGCTTCGAGAAAGGCATCTCGCAGATCAACCGGCGCGAACGCCGACGCGCAATTGTCGTCAGCGCCGAGGTCGCGGCTGAACGGATTACCGAAATCCGCAATGAGCTCGACAACAATTTCTTCGAGAACTTCGACAAGGCACACCCACAGGTCCGGCGCGGGAATATTGGCCGGGCTCAGGGCGAGGCTGAATTCTTCGCCGAGATCATGACACTTCTGCTCATCGCGATCGGCGTCGCCTATTTCCTCGTCGCCGTGGCTTTCAAATCCTATGCCGAGCCAATCCTGATCCTGCTGGCCGCCATTCCGTTCTGCTTCACCGGGGCCATGGTCGGTCACCTCGTGATGGGCTTTCCGCTCAGTATCCTGTCCTACATGGGTATCATGGCAGCAGCCGGCGTCGCGGTGAACGACAACCTCGTCCTGATTGACTATGTACACCAGCTGCGTGATCGCGGCATGGACGGCGCGCAGGCGCTGGTCGAGGCTGGCACGCGCCGCTTCCGCCCGATCCTGCTCACCTCGCTGACAACCTTTGTCGGCCTCCTGCCGCTGATGCTGGAGCGGTCTATCCAGGCCCAGTTCCTTATCCCTATCGGTGTGGGTCTCGCCTTCGGTGTCCTGTTTGCGCTGTTTGTCACCCTGTTCTTCGTCCCGGCCCTCTACGGCATCGGAGCTGATATCAAACGCTTCTTCGCTCATCTCATCACAGGCAAGCACTATCCTGCCTTCGATGAACAGCTTGATATGAAGGCACTGGAAGAGATCGCCCCGGTTCCAGCGGAATAAAGGCAGGGTCAAAGGTCCAGAACAGAGCTTAGGCCCTTGCCTTCATGGGCCTCATCGCTAAACCCCACGAAATGCTGACCATTTCGAACCTAGACTATCGCATTGAAGCGCGCCTCCTGTTTGAAAGCGCCTCCGCCCAGATTGCTTCTGGCTGGAAAGTCGGGCTCGTGGGCCGAAACGGAACCGGCAAATCCACGCTGCTGAAGCTGATCCGCGAAGAGATCACGCATCCGACCAATGACGGCTCAATCCGCCTCAACCAGGGTGCCAAGCTTGGCTGGGTCGCCCAGGAAGTAGCCCCGACAGACGAGACCATCCTCGAAGTCGTGCTGGCAGCCGATACCGAGCGCCACGAGCTGATGCAGGAAGCCGACACCGCCGAGGATCCGATGCGGATCGCCGACATCCACACCCGCCTCGTCGATATTGATGCATGGTCGGCGGATTCACGCGCCGCGGAAGTCCTCATGGGCCTCGGTTTCACGCAGGCCGACCTCGACCGCCCGACCCGCGAATTTTCCGGCGGCTGGCGCATGCGCGCCGCCATTGCCGGTGTGCTTTTCTCTCAGCCGGACCTGCTCCTGCTCGACGAACCGACCAACTATCTCGACCTTGAGGGGGCGGCGTGGCTCGAGGGCTACATCAAGAAGTACCCGCATACCGTGCTGATCGTCTCGCACGACCGCGAAATGCTGAACCGCTGTGTAACCCACACAATGGCACTTGAGCACAAGAAACTCGCGATTGTGCCTGGTGGTTATGATGCGTGGCTCCGCCTGCGCGCCGCCAAATACGCCCAGCTTGAAAGCCAGCGCGCCAAACAGGAAGTCGACAAGGCCCACCTCCAGGCCTTCGTGGACCGGTTCCGCGCCAAAGCCTCCAAAGCCCGTCAGGCCCAGTCGCGCGTCAAGATGCTCGAAAAGATGCAGGACATCTCCATCCCGATGGCAGAACGTACCGTGCCTTTCCATTTCCCTGAGCCGGGCGACAAGATGGCGCCGCCACTGCTCGAACTGCGCGGCGCAGAGTTGGGTTATGGCTCTGACGCGAGCATCCTGCGCGGCGTGACTCTCCGCCTCGACCCGGACGACCGGATCGCCATCGTCGGCACCAACGGTCAGGGCAAGACAACGCTGGTCAAATCCATCGCCGAGCGCCTGCCCCTGATGGACGGCGCCCGCGTGACGCACAGCAAGGTCCGCATCGGCTATTTTTCGCAGGACCAGCTGGACGAACTGACCCCTGGCGAAACCGTGCTGGACCACGTCCGCCACGCCATGCCGAAGGAAACGCCGGTCGCAAAACAGCGCTCAACCGCGTCCCAGATGGGTTTCAGCCATGAAAAGGTGGAAACCAAGGTTGAAAAGCTCTCCGGCGGCGAAAAAGTCCGCCTGCTCCTTGGCCTCATGGCCATGGAGAAGCCCCACATCCTTATCCTCGACGAGCCGACCTCTCACCTCGACATCGACAGCCGCGAAGCCCTCATCTATGCACTTAACGACTTCAAGGGCGCCGTCCTGCTCATTACCCACGATATTTTCCTTGCTGAAGGCACGGCCGATCAGCTCTGGCTGGTGAAAGACGGCAAGGCTGACGTCTATGATGGCGATCTTCAGGATTATCGCGCCCTCGTTCTTCAGGCTGACCGCAACAAATCCGATAATAGTCAAAAAAAAACAAAGTCCGAGCCAGCTGAACCCGCCCCAAAGCTGAACAAGGCAGACCAGCGCCAGAAATCTTCCGAGTCCCGCAAGGCGGCTTCCGGCCTCAAACGCAAAGCTGATGACGCAGAGAAGCGGCTGGAAAAGATCAATGCCAAAATCGGCGCCATCGATACGGATCTCTCACGCCCCGGACACAGTTCGGAAAAGATCCAGGACCTGCTCCGTCAACGCGCTGATCTAGCGGCCGAAGCCGAATCCACAGAGGTCGACTGGCTGCAGGCGATCGAGGATTATGAAACGGCCCTTAACGCCTGATCACTGCTGCGCGTCCGCCTGCCGCAGCCTATTTGTGCTATTAACCAAGTTAAATGAAATTTGTCTGGGCAGGACAACCCGTTCTAAGGGACTGAAGCAATACTACCCCTGTACAAGTCGGGATAAATTGCGCAGTTAGAAATTGAAAAGTCCGCAAAGAAATTGCGGATTGGGAGAGCTTGTTTTCCATTCGGCAGACAGGCTCGCAAGGGACAGACATGGGTGTTTCAGAGAACCTGAAAAGGGCCATCGCCTTCCCGCGGGAGCAGGTGGCCCTCTCGCATACGCCGCTCAATGGTCTTGCAATTGTCGATTCCGAAGATAGCGCCAACATCGGCGCAAAGCCTGTTATTCTGCCCCCGATCTATCCTGAATGGCTTGGCGACCGACTCTTTGCCCACACGCACGGCTGTAGATTCAACTACGTAGTAGGGGAAATGGCGCGCGGCATCGCGACGACACGAATGGTCGTCGAAGCGGTAAAAGCCGGATGTGTTGGCTTCTATGGCAGCGCGGGCCTTTCCCCGGATGTCATCGAAACCGGCCTTGCAGAGATCAAATCCCAATTAACGCCAGATCAAACGGCCTGGGGGGCCAATCTAATCCACTCCCCACAACAACCCGGTTACGAGGCGCGGGTCGTCGACCTTTTCCTCACCAAAGGCGTCCGCCGCGTGTCCGCTTCCGCCTTCATGAAACTTTCGGTAGAATTGGTTCGCTACTCAAGCGTCGGTCTGTCACGGGCGCCGGACGGCACCATTCAGCGAACGAATCATGTCTTCGCCAAAGTCTCCCGCGCCGAAGTGGCCGAACCCTTCATGTCGCCCGCGCCCGCCAAACTCCTGCAGGAACTTGTCGCCAGCGGCGCCATCACTGCCGAGCAGGCCGATATGGCTTCCCAGGTTCCCGTCGCTGCCGAGATAACTGCTGAATCCGATTCAGGGGGCCACACGGACAATCGCCCTGCCAGTACGCTCTTCCCATCCCTCGTGCTTGCCCGCGACCGCGTTGCCGCTCGCACCGGCATTGACGCCAACGCCATCCGCATCGGCCTGGCTGGCGGTATCTCGACGCCCATGGCCGTCGCCGCAGCCTTCCAGATGGGCGCCGCCTACGTGCTGACAGGCTCCGTGAACCAATCCGCGGTCGAATCCGGCCTCTCCGAAGCCGGCCGCCGCCTGCTCGCCAAAGCTGGCCCCGCCGACGTGACCATGGCACCGGCCGCCGACATGTTCGAGCAGGGCGTCGAAGTTCAGGTCCTGAAGCGTGGCACGCTCTTCGCCATGCGCGGCAAGCGCCTGCACGCCATCTATCGTTCCGGCGCCAGCTATGAGACACTGTCTCAGAAAGATCGTGACTGGATCGACGATGTCCTCGGAGAACCGTTCGACGCCGCTTGGGCCCGCACACATGCCTATATCGCCCAGGCCAATCCTGCCGAAGCCAAACGTGCCGAAACAGACGGCAACAAGCGCTTTGCCCTTGTTGCGCGTCGTTACCTCTTCATGGGCGCCCAATGGGCCCGCGAAGGCACGCCGGGCCGCGAGATGGACTATCAGGTCTGGTGCGGCCCTGCGATGGGCGTCTTCAACGAATGGGTCGCCGGTAGTTTCCTTGAGCCGGTCGAAAATCGCACCGTCAAGCAGATCGCCTGGAACCTGCTCGAAGGCGCCGCCCACATCACCCGCGCCGGACAGCTGCGCGCCTTAGGCCTGCCCGTTGCCCCAACCGACTTCAATTACGCGCCCCGCCAGTTCGCAGACGCCTAATGAGACAAATCCATGAGCACTGAAACCCGCACCTCCCCCGAACCGATAGCCGTCATTGGCGTTGGCTCCATCTTCCCCGGCAGGGGCGGCAATACCGGTTTCTGGCGCGATATCTTCCAGGGTCGCGACCTGCTGACCGAAACACCCGCCAGCCACTGGCTGATTGAAGATTATTACGACGCTAACCCGCTCACGCCGGATCGCACCTATGGACGGCGCGGTGGCTTCATCGCGCCACTGCCATTCGACCCGATGGCCTTTGGCATCCCGCCCAATGCCCTGCAACACACCGACAGCGCCCAGCTTCTCGCCCTCGTCGCCGCCAAGAATGCCCTCGACGACATACAGAGCGCCAATGGCTGCGAGATCGACCTGACACGCACAAGCGTCATGCTCGGTGTCGCCTCGGCCACTGAGCTGACCGCGCACATGGCTGGTCGTCTACAGCGGCCCGTCTGGGTCAACGCATTGCGACAGTCCGGCATCGGCGAGCCCGAAGTGCAGGAAATCGTCAAGCGGATCGAAGCCCATTATATCGAGTGGAAGGAAAGCACCTTCCCCGGCCTGCTCGGCAATGTCGTCGCCGGACGCATCGCCAATCGGCTCGATCTTGGTGGCGCAAACTTCGTCACCGACGCCGCCTGCGCCTCCAGCCTCTCGGCCCTGAATATCGCCGTACAGGAACTACGCGCTGGCGACTCCGACACGGTCCTCGCGGGCGGCGCCGACGCACTTAACGACATCCTGATGTACATGTGTTTCTCGAAAACGCCGGCCCTCTCGCCGACAGGTGACTGTCGCCCATTCTCGGCTGACGCAGACGGAACCATGCTCAGCGAAGGCGTTGGCATTATCGCCCTGCGCCGCCTATCGGATGCAGAGCGCGATGGCAACCGCATCCACGCCGTCATTCGCGGCATGGGCGGCGGCTCCGATGGCAAGGGCACCGCCATCTACACGCCGCTCCCCTCCGGTCAGGCCCGCGCCATTGAACGTGCCTACGTCCAGGCTGGCTACGGCCCGGAATCGGTGGATCTGGTCGAAGCCCACGGCACCGGCACCAAGGCGGGTGACAAGGCCGAACTCGCCGGCCTCCATCTCGTTTTCGACGGCAAAGGCGACGGCACGCCGTGGTGCGCCATCGGCTCGGTCAAATCCCAAATCGGCCACGCCAAGGGCGCGGCGGGTGCCGCCAGCGTGATCAAGATGGTCCACGCCCTCAGCCGCAAGACCCTTCCGCCCACGATCAAGATCGCCGAACCGGCCGATGTCCTCAAGGACAGCAAGAGCTTCTACCTCAACAGCGAAGCGCGCCCGTGGATCTCGCCGTCCAGCCGTCCCCGACGCGCCGCAGTGAGTTCCTTCGGCTTTGGCGGCAGCAATTTCCACGCGACACTTGAGGAATATACCGGTCCCACAGCCCTCCAGCCGCCACGCGTTTTCCCGTCCGAACTCTTCCTCCTCTCCGCCAGCACTCTGGATGGCCTCGTCGAGCAGCTCGAGACTCTTATCCATACCGAAACGACCGAAGACGGTTTCGCCGCGCTCGCCACTTCGACGCATGATAACTTCGAATCCGACGCCCGCGTCCGCGCTTCCATCGTTGCCGCTGACCAGAAAGACCTCGCCGCCAAGGCCTCCCGCCTGATCGGGCAGATCGAATCCGGCACGCTAGGCACTGCTCCTCTAGGCACCGGCATCCACGCCTCCACTACACCGCCCGAAAACGGCAAGATCGCTTTCCTCTTCTCCGGGCAAGGCAGTCAGTATGTCGGCATGGGCTCAGACCTCGCCATGGCCTTCCCCGCCGCGCGCGCGGCTTGGGACCTGGCCGCAGGCCACGCAACGACTGCCCCGTTGAAGCTCCACCGCCTCGCCTTCCCGTCCGCCGCCTTCGATCAGGTCGAATTCGGCGAACAGACCCAGCGCCTCACCGAGATGCAGCATGCCCAGCCAGCTATCGCCGCCGTCGCACTGGCGCAACTTGCCCTGCTGGAGCGACTCGGCATCGACCCGGACATGGCGGGCGGCCACAGCTTCGGCGAGATGATGGCTCTTCATGTGGCTCGCAGCTTCGACGCCGAAAGTGTCCTCAGCGTCGCCGCCGCACGCGGTCGCCTCATGGCCGAGGCCGCCAAATCCACGCCCGGTGCCATGATGGCCGTGCAGACGGACTCTGAAACTATCGCGCCCATCGTTGCCAAAGTCGCCAATGTCGTCCTCGCCAATGACAATGGCCCCAGCCAGGTTGTCCTCTCTGGGCCGGTTGACGCCATCAAAGCCGCAGAAGCGCTCTGCATCGAGAAGGGACTGAAAGCCCGCCGCTTGCCCGTCGCAACCGCCTTCCACTCGTCCATCGTCCATGCCGCCGTGGAGCCCTTCGCGGCTGAGCTGAAAGCCCTGCGCCCGCGCAAGCCGAAACTCCCGGTCTACGCCAACGCCACCGCCTCGCCCTATAATGTCAAAGCCGCTGATTTGCCGGATGTCATCGCAGGTCAGATCGCCACGCCCGTCCGTTTCCGCGATCAGGTCGAAGCCATGTACGAAGCAGGCGCCCGTCTCGTTATCGAAGTCGGCCCCGGCAATATCGTCACCGGCCTTGTCCGCGATGTCCTAGGCGACCGCCCGTTCCGCGCTGTCTCGCTGGACAACAAACGCGCCAACGGCCTGAGCCAGTTCCTCTCGGCCGTCGGCGAACTCAGCGTTGCCGGTCAGTCGCTCGATCTTACCGCCCTCTTCTCAGACACGCCGCCGCCAGTACCAGCTCCGCCGCCCTCCAAGCACGCTGTCTACATAAACGGCGCCAATTACGACAAGCCTTACCCACCAAAGAACGGCGCAGAAGGCCGAGCTGCTCCCAATGCGGCTCGGGCCTCGACCCAACCCGCCATGGCCGCCGCCCCTCAACCCGTATCACAACCAGCGCCCGCACCTACCGCCGCTTCACCCGCACAGACCCCCATCAGGACTTCTCCCATGACCGACACGCCTAAAACCCATTCCGCTCCCGCGCCGGCCTCTTCCTCTGCGGAACGCATCTGGAGCGACGTGTCCCAGGTTCATTCGGAATATCTCGCCACCATGGCGGCCAGCCACACAGCCTTCCTGAATGCCGCTGCCTCTTTGCTCAGTGGCCAGCCGGTTTCGCAACAACCAAGCCCTGCCCCTGTGCAACGCCTCGCCGCACCGGCGCCCGCTCCGCAGCCAGCACCCCAACCAGTCGCCCCTGCGCCCCAGCCAGCTGCGCCGGCACCGACCCCAGTTGCAGCCGCTGTACCAGTGGCCGCGTCCAAGGCGCATACGAACGGTGCTGCCGTAGCCGAACCCCAACCAGCCCCTCAGCCGCCAACGCCCGCCCCCGCACCTCAGGCGGCCTCAGGCCAAAGCCCGGTCGAACTAGTCCAGTCCATCGTCTCCGAGAAAACAGGCTATCCGGTCGACATGCTCGATGCCGACATGGACCTTGAAGGTGAACTCGGCGTCGACTCCATCAAACAGGTCGAAATCCTGTCCACCCTGCGCGAGCGCATGCCCCACTTGCCGGAAATCGATCCCGAACAGCTTGTCGAACTGCGGACAATAAATGCCATCGCCACAATGATCGGCGGATCCGCCCCCGCTCCCACACCTCCAGTGCCTGCCCCAGCCGCCGCAGCGCTCGCGCCCGTCGCGCCACCCGCCGCCGTCTCCGCACCAGCATCCAATGGCAATGGCATAACACCGGATGTCATCCGCGCCCTCGTTGCCGACAAGACCGGCTACCCATCCTCCATGCTGGAAGACGACATGGACCTGGAAGGCGAACTCGGTGTCGACTCGATCAAACAGGTCGAAATCCTCTCGGCCCTGCGTGACCAGCATCCGTCGCTGCCGGAAGTCGATCCTGAAGCCATTGCCGAACTCCGCACGATCCGGAAAATCGCCGATTTTTTCAGCTAGGGGGCGGTGAGGATACGTCCTCAGCTCACCGTTCCCCAGTCATGGTTCAGCCCGTCGCCGCCTATGGCAGTGACGTCTGCCCGGTCCGCTTCACCGCGCCGGAGCCACTGCCCGTGGCTAACCCAGCGAGCCTCGGCCGCGTCGAAATCACGAATGCCGATCCCTCAACAGCCTCCGCCCTTGCCGCAGCAATCGGTCCGCAGGCAACCAGCGTCGCTATCCCCAGCGGCACCGCCCAAACCGTGATCCTCACAGAAGGCCTGACAAACCAGCCCCCAGCCGACCGCCACTGGTCAGCGCTCGCCCAAGCGCGCACAGCACGCGCGCCAGGCGCACGTATCATCCTCCTGCAGGGCCCGGAAACTGTCTCCGGCCTACCCGGTCTCTCGCGGACACTCCGCAAGGAATGGCCGGACACGAACATCGTCACGCTTTCTCTTGCTGCTCCAGACGCAACTACCCGCGCCACCCACACACTGAGTGCGCTCGCGGCGCCATCCTCAGACATGCGCATCACTGCCGATGGCCGCGCCAGTCAGACACAGGTCGGCCCGACACTCACACCACCCAATTCATCCGCACACATTGTTCCAGCTCTCTGGCTCGTCACGGGCGGCGCGCGGGGTGTCACAGCTACCTGCGCAATCGAACTCGCCAAACGCACAGGCGGCACATTCCTGCTCGCAGGCCGCTCTGCCCTCAGCCCATGGCCGAAAGGCGTCGCTCCGACGCAAGACTTGAAGGCCCTCCGTGCCGCTCTCGCCCAGCAGGCCGTCGCCAGCAGCGAGAAGGTTAAACCGGCAGACATAGACCGCACAGCCCGTGCAGCTCTCGCCGGTCAGGAAATCCACACCACACTCGCAGCTCTCGGCGCCGCTGGCGCGACAGCTCACTATGTCCAGCTGGACCTCTCCGACACGGCCACGCTGGCTCCCGCCATCAGCGCCATTCAGGCCCAACACGGCCCGATCACCGGCCTTGTCCACGGCGCTGGCGTCCTCGCCGACAAGCTCGCCATGGAGAAGACTGAAGCCGAAGTGCGTAAGGTGTTCGGCCCCAAGGTCGACGGCCTCCTCGCGCTCCTCAGTGCCATCAATACCGGCCAGCTCACCCATATTGGCCTCTTTTCATCGGCCTCCGCCCTCTTCGGGAATACGGGGCAAGCTGACTACGCCATGGCGAACGAATGTCTGAACCAGCTCGCCCGCCAGCTTCATGCCCAGCTCCCCCATGCGCAGGTCAAATCCTTCAACTGGGGTCCATGGGACGGCGGCATGGTCGACGCCGGCCTCGCTGCCCACTTCGCTCAGCAAGGCATATCCCTGATCGGTCAGGCCGATGGCGCCCGCATCTTCGCTGACCAGCTGCTCAGCGGTAACCGCGACATCGTCGAACTCCTCGTTGGCGACGCATGGAGTGGCGCATGACAGCTTTCGAGCCCATCGCCATTGTCGGCCAGGGCTGCGTCCTGCCCGGCGCGCTATCGCCAGAGGCGCTGTGGAAGGTCGTCGTCGGCAATGAATGCCTCATCACGCGCGCGCCCAAAGGCGCCTTCGGACTTACCGATGCGGAAGAAGCTGCCTCGCGCTATGTCGCGGGCTTCGTCACGGGTTTCGACACCGCGTTCGACCCAACCCGCGCGAAACTCCCCGGCATGAATGCCGCGGCGCTCGACCCTGTCTGCCAATGGCCCCTCCATGCCGCCCTGCAAGCCTGGGACGAAGCGGGCAAGGCAAACACCTCAGCAGACAAACGTGGCGTCTTCCTTGCTAACCTATCCTATCCAAGCCGTGCCAAGGCCGCTTACGCCGCTGACATCTGGACCCACGGCAAGTCCAGCCGCCCCGCGACGGACGCCTTCAATTCCGGCTTCCCAGCCCATGTCCTGGCGCAGGCCATCGGCGCCACCGGCCCCGTTCTCGCCCTCGACGCCGCCTGTGCCTCCTCGCTCTACGCCCTCGAAATCGCCTGCCGCAAACTCCAGACCCACCAGATCGACGTCGCCCTCGTCGGCGCCGTCAATGCCGCCGACAACCTTATCCTCCATATCGGCTTCGAGGCGCTCCAGGCGCTTAGCCCCACCGGACGCTCGCGCCCCTTCATCAAGGGGGCCGATGGCCTCGTCCCCTCCGAAGGCGCCGTCGCCGTCGTGCTCAAACGCCTCAGTGATGTCACGCCGCAAGATACAGTTCACGGCGTCATCCGCGCCATAGGCCTCTCCAATGACGGCAAGCGCAAGGGCCTCCTTGCCCCCGATGCCACAGGCCAGGCCGAGGCCATGCAACGCGCCTATGCCGATGCAGGCATCAAGCACGACACCCTCGACTTCCTCGAATGCCACGCCACCGGCACACCCGTCGGTGACAGCGTCGAAATCGCCGCCGCCTCCAGCGTCTTCGGCACAGACCGCGACCTCCCCATCGGCTCGCTCAAGGCCAATACGGGCCACCTCATCACTGTCGCTGGGCTCGCCAGCCTCCTGAAACTCACCCAGGCCATGGCGAACGAAACCCTGCCATCCATGCCTCTGAACGGTGACCTGATCGACGCGCTCTCCTCACCAGCGCTTCTACCGCTATCAAAGCCTCAAGACTGGAAAACTTCGGACAGCCCTCGCCGTGCTGCGATTAGCAATTTCGGCTTTGGCGGCAATAATGCCCACCTTATCCTTGACCAATACGAGCCCAAGACAAGCGCCGTGCAAGTAGCTCTGCCTGACACCCCGGAAGACGACATCGTCATCTGCAGTGCCGCGCTCATGGGCGGCGCCGATAGCGGCGAGCGCGATGTGCTCCGTCGCCTGATGAACAATCCGGTCGCACCAGCCAAGCCGTGCGAGACCGTCGGCGCCGATCCGCGCCATGCCCGCACGCCACCAAACGACCTCCTGCGGGCCGAAGCCCAGCAACTCGCGGCCCTCTCACTTAGCCGCTCTGTCCTCGAAAAAGTCTCACGACCGGATCCAGAACGCGCGGGCGTCTTCGTCGGCATGGGCTGCGCCGCCGACTCCGCCCGATGGCTGCTGCGCGAGCGCGCCGCCAAGGCGTTTGGCCTCACGCCCGGCACACCTGAACACAAGCAGGCGCAAGATGGCATCGCGCCGCCGCTTCAGGCCGCCACCGTCCTCGGCGCCATGGCCAACATGACCGCCAACCGCATCACCTCTGCCGAAGACCTGCGCGGGCAAGGCTATGCTATCTCCTCCGAAGGGGCCTCCAGTCTCGCCGCCCTTGAAGTTGCCTGTGACGCCCTCCGCGCTGGTCGCCTGGACTTGGCGGTCGTCGCCGCAGCTGACTTCGCCACAGAGACTGTGGCGAAGGTCGCCCTCGCAGAACTGGGCATCGAAACCCCCGGCGACATGGCGGCCGCCCTTGTCCTCAAACGCCGCTCGGATGCCGAAGCTGCCGGCGACCCGATCCTCGCCACACTCGGCAAGATCACCTGGAACCCATCGACCGAACCGGCCGACTCCCTCATATCCACCGCCTACGGGGCAGCGCCTGCCGCCGGCCCTCTGTTCGAACTCGCCGCCGCTGCCCTCCTGATGGCCCGCGACCAGGTCATCACCCCCGATGCTGCAATCCCGAACCTGACGGGCGAGCCAGTAACGCACACAGTGACTGCGCCCGCCACAGCGCTCTCCAATAGCGCCAGCATTACACTCACCGGCGCACCACCGCAGCCAAGTCCCGACCCACTTCGCGCACCGCCACACCTGTTCTGGGCTTCCGGCGCCACGCCCGCCTCTCTCGCCAAGAAACTCCGCAGCGGCAAAACCGGCGGCAAGGGCAAGTGCCGTATTGCCCTCCTTGCCGCTGACGCAGCACAACGCGACGGCCTCATCGAAACTGCCGCCACAGCACTCGAATCCGGCACCACGCCCGAAGGCCCCGGCATCTATTACGGTGAAGGCGACCCCGACGGCGAACTTGCCTTCGTCTTCACCGGCTCGGCCGCCGTTTATCCGCGCATGTCACGCGGTCTGTTCATGGCCTTCCCGGAACTTGGGGCACAACTCGCCACCATTTCCCGCGCCACGGAAATGGCTGCCCTGCTTACCCGCTCCGAGCTCACCGAATTTGAGCAACTCTGCGCCGGCACACTCGTAAGTCAGGCTCACGCCATTCTCCTGCGCGACGTGCTCGGCGTTACGCCAACTGCCGCCCTCGGCCTGTCACTTGGCGAAACCAACGCCCTTTTCGCCTTCGGCTTCTGGAAAGATCCCGGCAAACTGCTCGACGAGATCGAAGAAGCCGCCATGTACGAACGCCATCTCGGCGGCGACTTTGAAACCGCGCAAGCCGCGTGGGGGCCCAACGTCCCCTCGGACTGGGCCAACTGGCACATCCAGGCCCCTCTGGAAAAACTGCGCGCCGCCATCGCCGACCATCCAAATGTCGAAATCACGATCATCTATTCCGACAATGACTGCCTCATCGGCGGCCCCTCGGCGGCCTGCCGCGCGGTTGCTGAATCCCTCGGGCCTCGCGCCGGCGCCGCGATGCACCAGCATCTCATCGTCCACGCCAAGGCCATGAAGCCCTTCGAGGACCAGTGGCGCACGCTCCACACGCGCCCCGTCTCTCGTGTCTCGGGTCTTCGCCTCTACGCCAACGCCATCAATGCCAGCTATACGCCTACCAAGGCCCGTGTCGCGGACATGCTGACCCGTCAGGCCGTCGACACGGTCGATTTTCCGCCAACTGTGCTGCAGGCCTATGAAGACGGCGTGCGCACCTTCGTTGAACTCGGCCCCCGCGCCACGCTTAGTCGCGCCATCTCCAGCATCCTCGGTGACAAGCCCCACGTCGCCGTCGCCACTGACCGTATCGTGGCGTCAGATCTCGCCCAGATCGCTCATCTCACAGCCACACTTTTCGCGGATGGCCGCCACATCAATATTGCCCGCGTCGCCGAACGGCTCGATGCAGCCCGCAACAATCCCTGGACAGGAACCGACCCCATGCCCCTCACGACACCGGTTCACTATCCCACACCCATAATCCCGCAATCCCGCCCTGCCCCAGCAGGCGGCCTGCCACCCGCTCCGTCCCTGCCAGTGCCGCACTACGCCCATAGCGGTGCCGTCACCGTCGCGCCCACGCCGCGCCCCTGCACCGCGCCGAAGCCCCGCACACCGTGCGCGCCGCCCCGCAAGGTCGTCTCCGGCAGCGAACCCCTCGCACCCCGCGCCCCAACCGGACCCAACTGGTCCCGTCCCGCCATCGAAGCCGCCTCACGCGGCCTGATGTCAGACTTCTTCGGACCTGAGTTTATCGGACAAGACCAGTTCGCCCGTCAGGTCCGCCTGCCCGCCCCGCCGCTCCTGCTCGTCGACCGGATCACCGGCATTGATGCCGAAGCAGGTGTCGAAAGCCTCGGCGTTATCTGGACCGAGACAGACCTCACCGCCGACGACTGGCACGTTCGGGGGGGCCGCGTCCGTCCCGGCCCACTCATCGAATGCGGCCAGGCCGATCTCACCCTGATCGGCTGGATGGGCGCCGACCTCAAAAACCGGAACCAACGCGTCTACCGCCTCCTTGGCTGCGAGATCACCTTCCACGATGGCGGCCTGCCCGGCCCGGGCGACACGCTCGCCTTCCAGATCGAGATCACCGGCCACGCCACGCTCGCGGGCGTGCGCATGTTCTTCTTCCAGTATGACTGCATGGTCGGTGACCGGAAAGTCTTCTCCGTCCGCAACGGGCAGGCGGGCTTCTTCACAGACGACGAACTCGGCTCCGGCAAGGGCGTCATTTGGGATGCCGCCACTAACGCGCCATCCATCGCCGCGCCACACCCGTTCGACACGTCGCGCGCCAGCGCCAAACGCGCCTTCTCCGCCGCGGACCTCGCCGCCTTCCGCGCCGGCGACGCCTTCGCCTGTTTCGGCAAGGGCTTTGAATTCTGCGCCGCCCATTCCCGCCCGGCACACCTGCCGGACGGCCAACTCGCCTTCTTCGACGAAATCATGGCCTTCGATCCAACCGGCGGCCCATGGGGACGCGGCTATCTGAAAGCACGCGCCCACGTGCCGACCGATGCCTGGTTCTATCAGGGGCATTTCCACGAAGACCCCTGCATGCCCGGTACCTTGATGGCCGAAGCCGCCGTACAGGCCCTCGAATTCTACGCCGCCGCCGCCGGCCTGACCATCGAGCGTGACGGTTATGTCTTCGAGCCCATGCCCGGGGAGACCGCGAAATTCGTGTGCCGTGGACAGGTCATTCCCGACCGTGCCCACGAAGTGACCTATGAAGTCTTCATCGATGATATCATTGATGGCGAAAGCCCGGTCCTCTACGCCTCGCTCCTTGCCAGCTCTGATGGGAAGAAGGTCTTCCATTGCCCGCGTTTCGCCATTCGGCTGCGCAAGGACTGGCCTGCCCCGCACACGACCGACACGCCGCTTCGCGTCGGCCCGATGGGCGAAAGCCGGGGCGACCATGCCGCGCTCCTGAACTGCGCCGCCAGCGCGCCGTCCTCAGCTTTTGGCGAACTCTACCGGCCCTTCGACACGGCCGGCCGCGCCCCACGCTTGCCCCAACCGCCTTACCATATGATGACCCGCGTCACTCAGGTATCGACCCGGCCAGGCGTCAAGGAAGCTGGCGCCAACATCACCGCCGAATACGACATTCCTGCAGACGCCTGGTATTTCCGCGACAATGCCAATGGCGCCATGCCCTTCGCCGTCCTCTCCGAAATCGTCCTCCAGCCCTGCGGCTGGCTCGCCAGCCATTGCGGCTTCGCCCTCGAAGGCGGCGAGCGTTTCCGTAACCTCGACGGCGACGGCGAAGTCTTCATGGAAGTTGGCCCGCATGACGGCACCCTCATCGTCGACACGACGCTGACCTCCTTCTCCAAGGTCGGCCCGATGACCATCGTTGCCTTTGCCTTGAAGGCACGACTCGCAGATGGCCGCCCGGTGATGAACCTGAAAACCCAGTTCGGCTTCTTCCCCGCCGCCGCGCTCGTGCGACAGGCCGGTCTCGCTGTTACCGACGCACACCGCACCCTGTTGAACCTCGCACCGAACCGTAACGACAAACTGCCAGATGCGCCCGTGGCACATGGCGAGCTGCGCATGCTCGACAGGCTCGACTATTTCGATGCGAACGGCGGCTCAGCCGGGCTCGGTCTCGCCCGTGGCCGCCAATCCGTCGATCCGCACGCCTGGTATTTCAAGGCCCACTTCTTCCAGGATCCGGTCCAACCAGGCTCCCTCGGCCTCGATGCCCTCGTGCAGCTCCTCTCCCATGCCGTTTGCCTCAAAGGCCTCGCCAACGACATGGAGACGCCCCGCTTCGAAACCGTTGCCGCCGGCGCCCCGGTGAAGTGGATGTATCGTGGCCAGGTCGCGCCAGACAAAAAGGAAGTCACGACGATCATGGAAATCATGGACATCACAGCCTCCGGAAACCGCACACTCATCACCGGCAAGGGCAGCCTCTGGTGTGACGGCCTACGCATCTACGAGGCCAGTCCACTTACAATCGCTCTGGAAGACCGCCCCTAGCCCCGCGCGACCGCAACGCTCAGGGCCACGTCGCCCTCCCAGCCGGACCAAACGGTATAGGTCACGCCCGCCAAGCCAATCTCGCGCAGCGGATGCACGTCGCAAAACAGGGTCTCAACCGGCACCTGAACCGATTTCGCCCCGGCACGCATACCGCGTCCCGTAGCTTTCAGCACCGCCTCCTTGATTGTCCACAGCATAAAGAAGGCCCGAAGCGTCTGCTCCGGATCGTCTTCCGCCAAGGCGATAAATGCGGCGGCCTCCGGCTCGCTGCAGACCATGCCAAGCATGGCGCGCCAGTCCAGGGGCCGCATGACCTCCACATCCGCGCCAATCACCCGGCCGTCCCCCAACGCCACAAGGGTCCAGCCAGCACTGCGTGAAATGGAAACACTCCGCTCGGGCGCATTATCCAGCTGCGGCGCCCCCTCGTCCGAGCGGACAAGTCTTACCTCATCCGCGCTAATCCCAAGCCGCTCGCCGATCATGGCCCGAGCACAGACCAGTGAATCCCGCAGCCGTGCCGCAGCGCCCCCATCCACCAATTTCGCGACCCGTGCAGCCTCTTCTTCGCGCATGGGGGGAACAGCATCGCCTGCAAATGCCGCCCAGGTTGCGCTGTCGCATAATGTCGCCTCAATGGCTTCCAATTGTTCGGCCACTTTTACGAAGGCTTGGGCGCCTTCTGAACGCCGCAGGTTTGCATCTATTTCCATACCTGGCCTGGATCTCTCGGTGGACGATTTCGGGCCGATATCTGCCCCAAGCGCCTGTTCTAAGGCTATTTCGTGCTTCTGATACAGGATTCCCGCGCGAAGGGCGTGCAATTGCCCTCGCTCTGCCTCCACAGCATTTGAGCACTTGCAACAAATTGCAAGGTGCAGCATTGATTGAGTGGGTCGGTTGTCAGGGGTGTCATTGCAGCATGGTAATGCTGCGCCGCAAAATAACCAAAATTCTCAGTGAAACGAAAGCTGAGGTGAGGCGTAATGCCCGGTTGGAGGGCGCTATCAATAGCGTCAGCAATCTGCTGGGCGTTTTTGTTGCCTCAGAAAATTCGTAACGCTTTGAAAGACCATGGCGTAGCCGACAATGAGGTTGCCTTGAAACTGACTGAACGTCCTTACTTCATTCCTGCTGTCGCCCTTGGCGCAGCGACGCTCATCCTCGCGGGGGGCGCCCTCATCGTTTCCATGTCGTCCAGCCCGTCGCGCAAGGTCGCAGACGATGGCACAGCCACAACCGCCAATATCGAAGCCGTTGATCCGGATGAAGCAAACCTGCCTTCAACCGCCCCAGTGGTCACCCCACTCGACTCGGTCGCTGATATCACCACTGAACCCCTGGATGAAATCGAGAGCGACAGCGTCAAGGTCGCCTCTGCGACTGCAACGTCCGCCTCCGCACCTGCCGCCGCGCCGTTCAGCTTCGAGCAAGTCATAAACAAGGCCCAGGCCCTGTCCGAACACGAAGTCCAGAAATCCCCGCCCGTACCTTCGTCTGCCGCTGCGCTCAATTACGACCAGTACCGCCGCGTTGAGTTCAAGCGCGAAGCGGCGGAGTGGACGCCTGACGAAGCCGTGCCCTTCCGCGTTCACTATGATCCGCGCGGTTACCTCTTCAATGACGAGGTCAAGCTCAACATCATCGAGAACGGCGTTGCGAAGCCTCGCCCCTACAATGAAGCAGATTTCTCCTTCTTCGACCTCCCGCTCTCGGATGAAGACAAGAAGGCCCTCGGCTTTGCCGGCTTCCACGTCACCACACCACTGAACTCATCCGGCAAGTGGGACGACCTCATCAGTTTCAAGGGTGCCAGCTTCTTCCGCGCCCTCAGCGCCGGAACTGTCTATGGCGCCTCGGCCCGGGGCGTCGCCATCTCCACCGCATCGCCATCCGGCGAAGAATTTCCGTCCTTCCGCGAATTCTGGCTGGTCAAGCCTGAGCCCGGCGCACATTCGATGACCGTCTACGCGCTACTCAACGGCCAGAGCATGACGGGCGCCTTCCGCTTCGTCATCACGCCCGGCACCGCCACCATGATCGACGTTGAGGCCGTTTTCTTCCCGCGTCGCAAGCTCACCGAAGTCGGCATCGCACCGATCACGTCGATGTATTATTTCTCCCCGCACAGCATCAATCGCGGCAATCGCGACTATCGCGTGGCCGTGCACGATTCCGAAGGCCTGATGATAGAGCTGCACAACGGCGAATGGGTCTGGCGGCCTCTCGCCAACCCAAGCCAGCTCGAAATCTCCAGCTTCGCGACAGAGCCACCGCTCGGCTTCGGCCTCATCCAGCGCCATCGCCAGTTCAAGGACTATGACGATCTTGAAGCCAGCTACGAGCGCCGACCGAATGTCTGGATCGCCCCCAAAGGCGACTGGGGCCCCGGCAACCTCACCCTCGTCGAAATCCCCACCACCAACGAGTATAACGACAACATCGTTGTGTCGTGGCGTCCCTCCACGGCCTGGGATGCCGGCAAGCCGGTCCA
>TARA_R110000787_G_scaffold239367_7_pt1 | contig 58703 bp, 55 predicted proteins | sample TARA_R110000787 | Tara Oceans TARA_R110000787 (sample SAMEA4397920) | marine metagenome | biome: Polar Biome; feature: [DCM] deep chlorophyll maximum layer (ENVO:01000326); material: water (ENVO:00002006), including particulate matter (ENVO:01000060) such as... | depth 35 m | reverse complement strand
TCACGCCGGAGGCCGCGGGTTCGAGTCCCGTCACTCCCGCCATTTCCCCCATTTTGATCTGCATCGCAACCACCTTCGACGGGGTGGCGTTCGTAACAATCCCATACCACCAGCCGCGACTTCCCGGAAATGCCGAAGGCATTATCCGGAACCTTTGCGTGCGATCTACGACCTGGCTCCAAGCCCCCGGATACCGCTGCGCGATTCCGGGGAGTCGCTGGGATGGGGAGCGGGCAACACTGGAGGTAGGGGGCGAGGCAACAGAGGTAAGGTAAATCGGGGCTATCGCTCGGTCTCGCTGCACCTGCGAAAAAAAGCTCATTTGGATGCGCCTTTGCATTGAAAAATAGACCCTTGTGGGGCATACCTTAAATGCCTACCGTTGTTGAAAAGGGGTTGCGATGCGCTTCCAGTGGATGCGCTCGCCGACGTCGAGGGCCGGCGCAAGCCGGGGAGAGGGAAGCGTTGGAAGGCTTATTGAGCGAATACCTGCCGATCCTGATTTTTATTGGGATCGCTACCGCCATCGCATGCGTCGCCGTGCTGGGTTCCTACATCGTTGCGCCGCAACGGCCGGATGTGGAAAAGAACTCGGCCTACGAATGCGGCTTTGAAGCGTTCGAGGATGCACGTCACAAATTCGATGTGCGGTTTTACCTGGTTGCCATCCTTTTCATTATTTTTGACCTTGAAGTCGCGTTCTTGTTCCCATGGGCAATCTCGCTGGGCAACATCGGCGTGTTCGGCTTTTGGTCGATGATGGTGTTCCTTGGGATTCTCACCATCGGATTCGTCTACGAATGGCGTAAAGGAGCCCTGGAATGGGAGTAAGTAACGCACCAGAGCCAATCGGCATGCCGTTACCGCCGGGCGCCGAGCAAGATAAAATCCTGCGCCAAGTCACCGGCGAGCTGCAGGACAAAGGCTTTGTCATCGCATCCGTTGACAAGCTGGCCAACTGGGCCCGCACCGGATCGCTGTGGCCAATGACCTTCGGCCTCGCGTGCTGCGCGATTGAGATGATGCACGCTTATGTCAGCCGCTACGATTTGGATCGCTTCGGCGTCGTACCGCGCCCGAGCCCACGTCAATCCGACGTGATCATCGTCGCCGGTACGCTGACCAACAAGATGGCCCCGGCATTCCGCAAAGTATACGACCAGATGGCCGAGCCACGCTATGTGATCTCAATGGGATCATGCGCCAACGGCGGCGGGTATTATCACTATTCATATTCGGTGGTGCGCGGTTGTGACCGCGTGGTGCCGGTTGATATCTATGTACCCGGCTGCCCACCAACTGCCGAGGCACTAGTGTACGGTATCTTGCAACTTCAAAAGAAAATTCGCCGCACCGGCGTGCTGTTCCGCTAAGCGATCAAGCACCAGAACGTATTGAAAACGGACTGACATGGATACTGCGCTCAAAGAATTAGGCGATTTCATTCGCGACGAACTTGGCGACGCGGTCAAGGACGCACACGTGCGCCTGGGCGAATTATGCCTTGAGGTCGAGCGCGACGAAATTTTGAACGTCATCAAATATCTACGCGATGGTGCGAACTGCCAGTTCTCGACATTGCTGGATATCTGCGCTGTGGATTACCCTGAGCGCACGGAACGCTTTGAGGTCGTCTATAACCTGTTGTCGATGACCCACAACACGCGCATCCGCGTCAAACTGTCGACCGACGAAGATACGCCTGTCGCCAGTGTCACCAGCATCTTCAATTCTGCCAACTGGTGGGAGCGGGAGGTTTGGGACATGTTCGGGATCGGCTTTATCGATCATCCGGACCTGCGCCGCATTCTCACCGACTATGGCTTTGAAGGCCATCCGCTGCGCAAAGACTTCCCGCTGACCGGTTATGTCGAACTGCGCTACGACGATGAACAAAAGCGCGTCGTCTACGAGCCGGTTAAACTGACCCAAGAATTCCGGACCTTCGACTTCCTGAGCCCGTGGGAAGGCGTGCAGCGCATGCTACCGGGCGACGAGAAAGCCGAAACCGAGGCCGATGCCGCCAAGCAGGAGGCGAAATAATGGCCGAAACTCAGATCAAGAACTACAACATCAACTTCGGCCCGCAGCACCCAGCCGCACACGGCGTGCTGCGCTTGGTCCTGGAAATGGACGGCGAGGTGATTGAGCGCGCCGATCCGCACATCGGCTTGCTGCACCGGGGCACGGAAAAACTGATTGAACACAAAACCTATGTGCAGGCCGTCGGCTATTTCGACCGGCTCGACTATTCATCGCCGCAAAACCAAGAACACGCGTTTGCGTTGGCGACCGAGAAGCTGTTGGGCCTTGAGGCGCCGGCCCGCGCCCAGGCGATCCGCGTGTTGTACGCCGAAATCGGGCGTTTGCTGAACCATCTGATGAACGTCTGCGCGTTTGCCATGGACGTCGGCGCCATGACGCCGATGTTGTGGTGCTTCGAACACCGCGAAAAACTGATGGAATTCTGCGAACGGGCGTCCGGTGCGCGTATGCACATGCACTATTTTCGCCCCGGCGGCGTCGCTTTCGATGTGCCGCAATCGTTGCTTGACGACATCTACGCATGGTGCCCGGATTTCCTGCAAATCTGCGACGACACCGAATCCTTGCTGACGGAAAACCGCATCTTCAAGCAGCGCACCGTCGATATCGGCGTAATCACCGCCGAACAGTGCCAGGATTGGGGCATCACCGGCGCCAACTTGCGCGCATCGGGGGTCGCTTGGGATCTGCGCAAGTCGCAGCCCTATGACGGCTACGAAAAGTACGATTTTCAGATTCCCGTCGGCAAAAACGGCGACTGTTATGATCGTTATCTGGTGCGCATACTTGAGATGAGAGAAAGCGTTAAGATCATACGTCAAGCCATTGAAAACATGCCAGGCGGCCCGTCTAAGTCTATCGACCACAAGATCACGCCGCCGAGCCGGGGCGAAATGAAACATTCGATGGAAGCGCTGATCCACCATTTCAAATTGTATACCGAAGGCTACCGGGTACCGGCCGGTGAAACCTATTGTGCCGTCGAAGCACCGAAGGGCGAATTCGCGGTGTATTTGATTTCCGACGGCACCAACAAGCCATACCGCTGCAAAATCCGCGCACCAGGATTTGCCTCGTTGCAGGCAACCGAGCTGATCTCGAAAGGGCATATGTTGGCCGACATCGTCGCCAACATCGGCTCCGTCGACGTGGTGTTCGGGGAGATTGACCGATGAGCCAACACGAAATCATTGAAACGTTTGAGTTTTCCGCCGAGAACAAAGTCTTGGCGGATGCGGCGATTGCCAAGTATCCCGAAGGTAAGCAACGCTCGGCGGTGATGCCGTTGCTCGATATCGCACAGCGCCAGTGCGGTGGTTGGTTGCCGATGCCGGCGATTGAGCATATCGCGACGTACTTGGATATGCCGGCGATTCGCGTCCTCGAAGTTGTGTCGTTCTATACGATGTATAGCCTCAAGCCGGTGGGCAAAAATTTCATCCAGTTGTGCGGCACCACGCCCTGCATGCTGCGCGGCTCTGAGAACATCATGAAAGTGATCACCGACAAGCTCGGCATCAAAAATGGCGAAACCACCAAAGACGGCATGTTTTCGCTGCTGGAAGTCGAATGCTTAGGTGCCTGCGTCAACGCGCCGATGGTGCAGATCAACGATGATTTCTACGAAGACCTGGACAGCGACTCCATGGCGAGAATCATCGATCAATTGCAAGCGGGTGAGACGCCGACAACCGGCTCGCAACAACCCGGTCGCTTTACTTGCGAGCCGCAGGGCGCGATGACCACGCTGCTGGATCAAGAACCGCTACGCGCCCAAAAGGCCGGCAAGGAAAACGCCTGATGCTTAAAGACCAGGACCGCATTTTCACCAACATCTACGGCCTACAGGACACCGGCCTGGAGGGCGCGAAGGCGCGCGGCGATTGGGACGGCACCAAGCAGATCCTTGATCTGGGTCGTGAAAAAATCATCGAGATGGTCAAAGCGTCCGGCCTGCGTGGTCGCGGCGGCGCCGGTTTCTCAACCGGCATGAAATGGTCGTTTATGCCCAAAGAAGTGGGTGAGCGGCCGCACTATCTGATCATCAACGCCGACGAAAGCGAGCCCGGCACCTGCAAAGACCGCGAAATCATGCGTCACGACAGCCAAAAGCTGATCGAAGGTGCGCTGATCGCGGCTTTCTCGATGCAGGCGCACGCCGCATATTGCTATATTCGCGGTGAATTCTTCCGCGAAGCCGAAGCCCTGCAACGCGCCGTCGATGAAGCTTACGCCAACGGCCTGATCGGCAAAAATGCCTGTGGCAGCGGTTGGGATTTCGATTTCTTTATTCACCGGGGTGCCGGCGCCTATATCTGCGGCGAAGAATCCGCGTTGATCGAAAGCCTGGAAGGCAAAAAAGGCCAGCCGCGCCTGAAGCCGCCGTTCCCGGCCAACGTCGGTGTCTGGGGCTGCCCCTCGACCGTGAACAACGTCGAGAGCATTGCTGTGGTGCCGACGATCATGCGCCGCGGCCCGGAATGGTTCGCTGGCATCGGACGCCCAAACAATACTGGCACAAAACTTTTCAACATCTCCGGTCACGTCAACAAGCCGTGCACCGTCGAAGAAGAAATGGGTATTCCGCTCAAAGAACTGATTGAAAAACATGCCGGCGGCGTGCGCGGCGGCTGGGATAATTTGCTGGCCGTCATTCCGGGCGGCTCGTCGGTGCCGTTGATGCCGAAAGAAACCTGCGAAACCGTGCTGATGGATTTTGATTCGCTGAAAGAAGTCCGCTCGGGCCTGGGGACCGCGGCTGTGATCGTGATGGATAAGTCCACCGACGTGATCAAGGCAATCCACCGGTTGTCGAAATTCTACATGCACGAAAGCTGCGGCCAATGCACGCCGTGCCGTGAAGGTACCGGTTGGATGTGGCGTATGCTCGGTCGGATTCACGCAGGCAACGCAACGTCGGCGGAAATCGATCTTTTGCAAGAAGTCACGAAACAAGTTGAAGGCCATACGATCTGTGCGCTCGGCGATGCCGCCGCGTGGCCGATTCAGGGCCTGATCAGACACTTCCGCCCGCTGATGGAAGAGCGCGTCGGCAATGGACGCCAGCCATCTTCGGCAGCGGCGGAGTAGGGCGTTAAGCCCAAACGGACAGATGAGGGACGGCAATGCCTAAACTGACCATCGACGGCCAGGAAATCGAAGTCCAAGACGGTATCACCGTGTTGCAGGCCTGTGAGCAAATCGGTGTGGAAATTCCCCGCTTTTGCTATCACGAGCGGCTGTCGATTGCCGGCAACTGCCGCATGTGCCTGGTCGAGATGGAACGCTCGCCAAAGCCGGTGGCATCCTGCGCGATGCCGGTCGGCGAAGGCATGGTGATCCGCACCAACACCCCCGAAGTGCAGAAAATGCGCAAAGGTGTGATGGAATTCCTGCTGATCAACCACCCGCTGGATTGTCCGATTTGCGACCAAGGCGGCGAATGTGATCTTCAAGACCAAGCTATGGGCTATGGCCTTGATCACACGCGCTATATCGAAAACAAGCGCGCCGTCGAAGACAAAGAAATGGGGCCGCTGGTCAAAACCATCATGACCCGCTGCATCCATTGCACGCGCTGTGTCCGCTTCACGACCGAGGTTGCAGGCGTCACCGACATGGGCATGTTAAACCGAGGCGAGCACGCGGAAATCACCACCTACCTTGAAAAAGCCCTGGATTCCGAACTTTCCGGTAACGTCATCGACTTGTGCCCGGTCGGCGCGTTGACATCCAAGCCGTACGCCTTTGTGGCGCGCTCATGGGAGCTTAAGAAGACCGAAACCGTCGATGTGATGGATGCGCTGGGCTCCAACATCCGGGTTGATTCGCGCGGCTCGGAAGTGATGCGCGTGTTGCCGCGCCTCAACGAAGACATCAACGAAGAATGGATTTCCGATAAAACTCGGTTCGCCTGTGACGGCCTGCGCCGCCAGCGCCTGGACCGTCCTTATATTCGCCAAGACGGTAAATTGCAGCCTGCCACGTGGGACGAAGCGTTCGCGCTGATCAAGCAGCGCCTGGGCGGCATGTCGGGCGCCAAGATTGCCGCGATTGCCGGTGATCAAGCCGATTGCGAATCTATGGTGGCTTTAAAAGCGCTGATGACCGGTTTGGGCTCTGCGAACATCGATTGCCGCCAAGACGGCGCCAAGACCGACCCGAGCCTGCGGGCCGGGTATCTGTTCAACAGCACCATCGCCGGGATCGAGAATACCGACGCGTTGCTGATCGTCGGCGCCAATCCGCGCGTCGAAGCGGCCGTGCTGAATGCCCGCATCCGCAAGCGCTTCTTGATGGGGAACTTCCCGATTGCCGTGGTAGGCGAAGCCCCGGACCTGCGCTACGACTACGAGCACCTAGGCACCGGTCCTGCAGACCTGCAGGCCGTGCTGGACGGCACCTCACCGTTTGCCGATGTGCTCAAAAAAGCCAACCGCCCAATGATCATCGTCGGCCAAGGCGCGTTGGCGCGTCCGGACGGTGCCGCAATCCACGCCATGACCTATGAAATCGCCGAAGCTTTCGGCATGATCGACAAACCTTCGGGTTGGAACGGCTATAACGTCTTGCATACGGCCGCTGCCCGCGCCGGCGGCCTTGATCTCGGTTTCGTGCCGGGCGAGGGCGGGCTGGACACCGACGGCATCATCGCCGCAGCAGGGTCTGGCGCCGTTGAAGCCGTCTACTTGTTGGGTGCCGACGAAATCGATACCGATGCACTCGGCAAGGCGTTCGTGATTTATCAAGGCCACCACGGCGACGCCGGCGCGCACCGCGCCGATGTGATCTTGCCGGGCGCTGCGTATACCGAAAAGAACGCGACGTGGGTCAATACCGAAGGCCGCGCCCAACTGGGCCGCTTGGCGGCGTTCCCGCCAGGCGATGCACGCGAAGACTGGACCATTGTTCGAGCACTTTCCGAGGTGTTGGGCAAAACGCTGCCGTGCAATGATCTTAAGGGCGTACGCAGCATGCTGGTCGATGCCAATCCCGCATTCTTGGGAATCGACAGCGTATCGGCGGCACCTTGGGGTAAATTCGGCACGCCGGGCGCGGTTGATGTAGCACCATTCGTCTCACCGATTACGAACTTTTACATGACCGATCCAATCAGCCGTGCGTCCGAGACCATGGCCAAATGCACCGATACGTTCCAGCAGGCTGAGCAGAAGAAGACGGGTACCGATGGCTGAGATGTTTGAAACACAGATCTGGCCGGCTGTTTGGCTGGTCATTAAGATCCTCATGATCATCATCCCGATCATGTTGTCGGTCGCTTATCTTACGTACTTCGAGCGTAAGGTGATCGGCGCCATGCAGCTGCGTAAGGGCCCGAACGTGGTCGGTCCATTCGGTTTGCTGCAGCCGATTGCCGACGGCGTTAAGCTGTTCCTCAAAGAAACCGTGATTCCGACCGGCGCCAACCGCGTTGTGTTCGTTTTGGCGCCGATGATCACCTTTATTTTGGCGCTGGTGGCGTGGGCAGTGATTCCGTTCGACGCCGGTATGGTCCTGGCCGATATCAACGTCGGCATTTTGTTTCTGTTCGCGATCTCGTCGCTCGGCGTATACGGCATCTTGATGGCCGGCTGGGCGTCGAACTCGAAATACGCGTTCTTGGGCGCGATGCGGTCCGCGGCGCAGATGGTATCTTACGAAGTCTCGATGGGGTTGATCATTATCACCGTGCTGTTGTGTGCGGGCTCGTTGAACCTATCGGCGATCGTCGAAGCGCAGCGCACGGTTTGGTTTGTGATCCCGCTGTTCCCGATGGCAGTGATCTTTTTCATCTCGACCTTGGCTGAAACCAACCGCCACCCGTTCGACTTGCCGGAAGCTGAAGCGGAATTGGTCGCAGGCTACAACGTCGAATATTCAGCGATGACGTTCGCACTGTTCTTCTTGGGCGAATACGCCAACATGATCCTGATGTCGGCGATGACGTCGGTGCTGTTCTTAGGTGGCTGGCTGGCGCCGTTTGATATCGCGCCGTTCAACTGGATTCCGGGGCCGATCTGGCTGGCGATCAAGATTTCGTTCTGTCTGTTTATTTTCGTGTGGGTGCGCGCGACGTTCCCACGTTATCGCTACGACCAGTTGATGCGGCTGGGCTGGAAAGTGTTCCTGCCGTTGTCGTTGCTGGCTGTCGTGCTCGTGTCCGGGTTCCTGGTCGCGTTCGACATGGCACCGGTTATCGGTCAGGGCTGAGGATAGGATGACGCTATGAGCTTTATCGGACGCGGCGCGCGGGCACTCTTCCTCTCCGAACTGGTTTCGGGGATGTCGCTGACGTTGCGCTATTTTTTCCGCAAAAAAGTGACGGTCAACTATCCGTATGAAAAGGGGCCGCTGTCGGCACGGTTCCGGGGCGAGCATGCGCTGCGTCGCTACCCGAACGGCGAAGAGCGCTGCATCGCATGCAAACTGTGCGAAGCGATCTGCCCGGCCCAAGCGATTACGATTGAGGCCGAGCCTCGCGACGACGGCTCGCGTCGCACCACGCGCTACGACATCGACATGGTGAAATGCATCTATTGCGGGCTCTGCCAAGAAGCCTGCCCGGTAGACGCCATTGTCGAGGGTCCGAACTTTGAATTCGCAACGGAAACCCGCGAAGAGCTGCTGTACGACAAAGACAAATTGTTGGCCAACGGCGACCGCTGGGAAACTGAGTTGGCCGAACGGCTGAAAATTGAAGCACCGTATCGTTGAGCATAACGGTTCATGACGACTTTGGGGCTTTTGGGGGATAGATGATACACGCGCTGGCTTTTTATCTGTTTGCGTTCGTCGCCGTCGCCGCCGGTGTGCTGGTGATTGCGTCACGCAACCCTGTGCATTCGGTGCTGTTCCTGATTCTCGCGTTTTTTAACGCGGCAGGGCTGTTCGTGCTGATGGGCGCTGAATTCCTCGCCATGATCCTGGTCGTCGTCTACGTCGGCGCAGTGGCTGTGTTGTTTATGTTCGTGGTCATGATGCTCGACATCAACTTCGTCGAAATGCGCCAGGGTTTTTTGCAGTATTTGCCGACCGGTGCGCTGATCGGCTTGGTGGTGCTGGTTGAATTGCTGGTGATGATCGGCGGCTGGCAGTTCGCGCCGGAAGCTGCCGGACTTGCCGCGTCGCCGATGCCGGACGGAATCAGCAACACACACGCCATCGGCCAAGTCCTGTACACCAAATATATCTATCTGTTCCAAGCCTCCGGCATGGTGCTGTTGGTGGCCATGATCGGCGCCATCGTGCTCACACACCGCCGCCGTCCGGGTGTGCGCAAACAAGTCATCGCCAATCAGATCGCGCGCGACGCTAAGGATGCAGTCAAGCTGCGCGACGTTGAGATAGGGAAGGGTATCTGATGTTGGAAATCGGTCTCGGTCACTATCTGACGGTCGCAGCGATTCTGTTTACGCTCGGCATCTTCGGGATTTTCCTGAACCGCAAGAACGTCATCATCATCTTGATGTCGGTGGAATTGATGCTGTTGGCGGTGAACATCAACTTGGTGGCGTTTTCGACGCACCAAGGCGATCTGATGGGACAAATTTTTGCGATGTTGGTACTTACCGTGGCGGCTGCCGAAGCGGCCATCGGCCTTGCCATCCTCGTGGTGTTCTTCCGTAACCGCGGCTCGATCGCGGTCGAAGACGTCAACATGATGAAGGGCTGACGGCATGATCGAGACACTCCTCGTATTTCTGCCGCTGGCAGGCGCTGCCATTGCCGGCGTAATCACGTTCATGGCGATTGATGCGCCAAAAGAGCGCAAGCATCGGCTTGATCTTGCCGCCCAGGTCGTCACCTGCGGCTTCTTGATCTTGGCTGCGATCTTAGCGGTGGTGATCTTTTACGATGTCGGCATCAACGGCAACGCACGGACGACCGAGTTGTTCACCTGGATCCAATCCGGCGCGTTTGAGTTTTCATGGGCACTGAAGGTCGACACGCTGACGGCCGTAATGATGATCGTGGTCTGCGTGGTATCCGCGATGGTGCACGTGTATTCCATCGGCTACATGCATCACGATCCGTCTGTGCCGCGCTTTATGGCGTATCTCAGCTTGTTCACCTTCATGATGCTGATGCTGATCACCGCCGACAACCTGGTGCAGATGTTCTTCGGTTGGGAAGGGGTCGGCCTTGCCAGTTACCTGCTGATCGGGTTTTGGTACAAAAAGCCAAGCGCGAACGCAGCTGCAATCAAAGCGTTCGTCGTCAACCGGGTCGGTGACTTCGGCTTCGGCCTTGGTATTTTTGCCACGTTTTTGTTGTTCGATACCGTGCATCTCGATACCATTTTTGCCGCCGTGCCGGATCAGGCGGACACCATGCTGAACGTGTTCGGCTTCGATTTCCACGCCATCACCGTGATCTGCTTGCTGCTGTTCATCGGCGCGATGGGCAAGTCGGCGCAGTTGGGCCTGCACACGTGGCTGCCCGACGCCATGGAAGGCCCGACGCCTGTGTCGGCGCTGATCCATGCCGCGACGATGGTGACGGCGGGCGTATTCATGGTCGCACGCTTGTCGCCGATGTTTGAATATTCCGACGTCGCGCTCGCCGTCGTCACCATCGTTGGTGGCTCGACCGCGATCTTTGCCGCGACCATCGGCTGCGTGCAGAACGACATCAAACGCGTGATCGCATATTCGACCTGCTCGCAGCTCGGCTACATGTTCTTTGCCTGCGGCGTGTCGGCCTATTCAGCAGGCATTTTTCACCTGATGACGCACGGCTTTTTCAAGGCGCTTTTATTCTTGGGCGCAGGCTCGGTCATCCATGCCATGTCCGACGAACAAGACATGCGCAAGATGGGCGGTATCTGGAAAATGGTGCCGGTCACCTACGCCTTAATGTGGATCGGGTCGCTGGCGTTGGCAGGCGTGCCGCCATTTGCGGGTTATTTCTCGAAAGATATTGTGCTCGAAGCCGCCTATGCGGCGCAGTCAAGCTTCGGCTATTACGCATTTGCGATGGGCTTACTGGCGGCGCTGCTGACCGCGTTCTATTCGTGGCGCCTGTTGTTCATGACATTCCACGGTGCGCCGCGCTGTGACGAGACCACGCTGGGGCACGTGCATGAAAGCCCGAAGGTGATGATCCTGCCGCTGCTGGTCTTGGCATTGGGGGCGGTCGGTGCCGGCTATGTCGGCTATGATCTATTCGTCGGCGAGGGCGCGCCTGCGTTCTGGGGCGATGCGATCTTGATCTTGCCGACGCACACAGCCCTCGTTGATGCGCATCACGTGCCGGCGTTGGTGAAGTATTCACCGCTGATCGTCGGCGTCATCGGCATTGCGACGGCCTATCTGTTCTATGTGAAGCGTACTGACATTCCGGGCATGATCGCCAACAAAATTCAGCCTGTGTATCAGTTTGTGCTCAACAAATGGTACTTCGACGAGCTGTACGACAAAATTTTCGTCCGCCCGGCATTCGCGCTCGGTCGCAGCCTTTGGAAGGGCGGTGACGGCGCGTTGATCGACGGTGTCGGCCCGGACGGGGTGTCGAGTGCGGTGAAGATCGTGGCGCGTCGCGTCGCTGCGCTGCAATCTGGTTATCTCTATCACTATGCCTTCGCCATGTTGATCGGCATCGCCGTGCTGATCAGCTGGTACATGTTCACGAAGGGAGCGTAAGGCTTCATGGTCGACTTTCCGCTGCTTTCGATCCTGACGTTTGCGCCGCTTGTCGGCGTGGTGGCGATCTTGATTATCCGTCATGATGACGAGAACGTCGTCGCGTCCAATGCACGCAATGTTGCGCTGTTTGTGTCCAGCGGCATCTTCTTGATGTCGTTGACGCTGTGGTTCGGCTTTGACCAAACCACCGCCGATTTCCAATTCGTCGAAAACGTGCCGTGGATGGAAGATTTCGGCATCGCATATCACATGGGCGTGGACGGCATCTCGGTACTGTTCGTGCTGTTGACGACGCTGCTGGTACCGATCTGCATTTTGGCCAGTTGGACCGCGATCAAAGACCGCGTAAAGGAATACATGATCGCGTTCTTGATCTTGGAAACCTTCATGATCGGTATGTTCTCCGCGCTCGATCTGATGCTGTTCTACATTTTCTTCGAAGCGGTACTGATTCCGATGTTTATCATCATTGGCATCTGGGGCGGCGTGCGGCGCGTCTATGCCGCGTTCAAGCTGTTCTTGTACACGCTTTTGGGCTCGGTGCTGATGCTGGTCGCGATGTTGACCATGTACCACTACGCCGGCACCACCGACATCACCGTGCTGCTGACCTACGACTTCCCGATTGATGTGCAAAAGTGGATGTGGCTAGCGTTCTTCGCATCGTTTGCGGTCAAAGTGCCGATGTGGCCGGTGCACACGTGGCTGCCCGACGCCCACGTCGAAGCGCCGACGGCGGGTTCTGTGATCTTGGCCGGCGTGCTGTTGAAGTTCGGCGGCTATGGTTTCTTGCGCTTTTCGTTGCCGATGATGCCCGAAGCCAGTCTGTATTTCACCCCGCTGGTGTACACGCTGTCGGTGATCGCCGTGATCTATACGTCTTTGGTCGCGCTCGCCCAAGAAGACATGAAAAAGCTGATCGCGTATTCGTCGGTCGCGCATATGGGCTTTGTGACCATCGGCACCTTCACCATGACGGTGCAGGGGATCGAAGGTGCGATTTATCAAATGCTGTCGCACGGTATCGTCTCGGCGGCCTTGTTCTTGGTCGTCGGCGTCGTCTATGACCGTATCCACACCCGCGAGATCGCGGCCTATGGCGGCCTCGTGAACCGAATGCCGGCGTATGCGCTGGTGTTCATGGTGTTCATGATGGCGTCTATCGGCCTGCCGGGCACTGGCGGCTTCGTCGGTGAGGTTTTGGTTTTAGTGGGCGCGTTTAAGTCCAACACCATCGTCGCCGCACTGGCGATGCTGGGTGTGATTTTGAGCGCGGCCTATATGTTGTATCTCTACCGTCGCATCATTTTCGGCGAACTGACCAAGGACAATTTGATGAGCATCCTCGACATGAACCGGCGCGAGATGGCGATTTTCGCCCCGTTGCTGCTGGTCACTTTGTGGATGGGTATCTATCCGGTGTCGTTCTTGGACTTCATGCATGTTTCGGTGGAAAACCTTTTGCAAAACGTCGAAGCCTCGCTGATCCAAAACGGCATGCTCGCCGTTTCCGGTCGATAGGGAAGAGTGGAAATGACCATGGCCACCATGCCCAATATCATCCCCGCACTGCCTGAGCTTTTCTTGGCCGGCGTCATCATGCTGTTGCTGATGTTCGGCGTGTTCCAAAAAGGCGGCCTCAAGGACAACGACGTCGCCGCGTTCAACATCGTGTCTATGCTGTCGATGGTGTCGCTGATTTTGGCGGTCTTTCTGCTGATCCCGATCACCGGCCCCCGCATTACCACGTTTGCCGATATGTTCGTCATCGATCTGTTCGCGGTGTTCTGTAAAAGCTTGGTTCTGGTCGCAGCCGCGTTCGGCATCCTAATGTCCCGCGACTTTATGGAACGCCACCATATCGCGCGCTTTGAATTCCCGATCCTGATCCTGTTCGCGGCGCTCGGCATGATGCTGATGATCTCGGCCAACGACCTGATCAGCTTGTATGTCGGGCTCGAAATGCAATCGCTGTCGCTGTACGTGATGGCGGCGATTCAACGCGATGATGAACGCGCGACCGAAGCCGGTCTGAAGTATTTCGTGCTGGGCGCGGTGGCGTCCGGCCTGCTGCTGTACGGCGCCTCGTTGGTCTACGGTTTTGCCGGTACCACCAACTTCGATGCCTTGGCTACACTGTTCAGTGGCGGCGGCGAGACGTCGACCGGGGTCGTGATCGGCATCGTGTTCATCTTGGCGGGCCTGTCGTTCAAAGTGTCCGCCGTACCGTTCCATATGTGGACGCCCGACGTCTACGAAGGTGCGCCGACGCCGGTCACCGCGTTCTTTGCCGTGGCCCCGAAGATCGCAGCCCTTGCGCTTTTCTTGCGCGTCATGATCGGCCCGTTTGGTGGTTTGATCGAACACTGGCAACAGATCATCGTTCTGGTGTCGATCCTGTCGATGGCACTGGGCGCATTCGCTGCGATCAACCAGCGCAACATCAAACGCTTGATGGCGTATAGCTCCATCGGCCATGTCGGCTATGCCCTGGTGGGCTTAGCGGCAGGGACGGAAATTGGGGTGCGCGGTGTGCTGATTTATCTCTCGATTTATCTGGTGATGAACATCGGCACGTTTGCCTGCATTCTTTGCATGCGCCGGGGTGGCCGGATGGTTGAAGAGATCGACGACCTCGCCGGGCTCGGCAAAACCCATCCGTTGCTGGCCGCGACGATGGTGGTGTTCATGTTCTCGCTCGCCGGCATTCCACCGCTGGCCGGCTTCTTCGGTAAGCTGTATGTGTTCTTGGCAGCGATTGAATCCGGGCTGTATCTGTTGGCGATTTTAGGCGTGATCGCCAGCGTGGTCGGTGCATTCTATTATCTGCGAATCATCAAGATCATGTACTTTGATGAAGCGAGCGATGCGTTGGACAAGCCCATCGGGCGCGACTTGTCGGCGATCATCGGCGTTTCCGCTTTGATCATCGTCTTGTTCTTCGCGTATCCGGGGCCGGTTATTCATAGTGCCCAGGCCGCAGCCAAGGCGCTGTTCGCGGGATGACGATGGACACCGGCAAGCTGCCTAGGCTGCCGGCGGTCTACTCCCTGATCGCCAAGGAAAGCGTCACCAGCACGATGGACGAAGCACGTGCCTTGGCCGAGCTGGGCGAAGAGCAGACCCCCGACGGCACGCTGATTTGGGCCAAGGAACAAACCGCCGGACATGGCCGCCGCGGCAACCCGTGGGACAGCCCGCGCGGTAACTTCTATGCATCACTGATCGTGCGCCCCGACGTGCCCGCCCGCCAAGCGGCAGAGCTTGGCTTCGTTACCGGCTGTGCCGTGTTCGACACCATCGGCGAGGTCTGCGAACCCGGCTTCGAATGCCGACTCAAATGGCCCAACGACATCCTGGTCAACGACTGCAAGATCGGTGGCTTGCTTTTGGAAGCCAAGGCCGAGGCCGGCAAGCCGGTGGACTATGTGATCATCGGACTCGGCATTAATCTGAAGTCGCATCCGAAAGACACGCCGTACCCGGCAACCAACTTCGCCGCAGAAGGGCAGATCATCCCGGACGACGTGTTTTTGGAGGCCTTTGCCCGACATTTCATCGAATGGGCGAGTCGCTGGGTCGACGACGGCTTTGCGCCGATCCGTGAACATTGGAAATGGCGCGCCAAAGGCATCGGTAAAGACATCACCGTGCGGCTTGGCGACAAAACGCTTGAAGGTGTATTCGAAGACATCGGCGATGACGGTAGCCTGGTTTTGTCCGTCGACGGCTCCACGCAGCACATCCAAGCGGGCGACGTATTCTTCCCGGCGGCCATGGCGGCGGAGGGCTGAGCGATGCTGCTCGCCATCGACAGCGGCAACACCAACACGGTGTTCGCAGTGTTCGACACCGACGGCAGCCTGAAAGGGCAATGGCGCGCGGCGGCCAAGACCGCCAAGACTGCCGACGAGCTGGCAGTCTGGCTACGGCAATTGATGGCGCTCGAACACATAGATCGCAACGATATCGATCAGGTGATCATCGCCACCGTGGTGCCGGGCAATCTGTTCGACCTCCGCACGCTCAGCGAAAAATACTTTCATTGCAAAGCATTGGTTGTCGGCGATGCGGACGTATCGCTGGGCATTGAAGTGCGGGTCGACCGTCCGGATGAAGCCGGCGCGGACCGCTTGGTCAACGCCGTGTCCGCCCATGCGACTTATGGCGGGCCGTTGATGGTGCTGGATTTCGGCACCGCGACGACATTTGATCTGGTCGCTGCTGACGGTGCCTACGAAGGCGGCGTCATTGCACCCGGCGTGAACTTGTCGCTGGAAGCACTGCAGAACGCCGCCGCACGTTTACCTCGGATCGATATCGGCCGACCGGCAAAAGTGATCGGCAAGAATACCGTCAGTGCCATGCAGTCGGGCATTTTCTATGGTTATGCCTCTTTGATCGAGGGTCTGATCCAGCGTATCCGGGATGAACAGGGCTTACCCACGCTGCGCGCGATTGCCACCGGTGGCCTTGCGCCCTTGTTCGCAAGCGCCTGTCCGTCTATTGAGTGCACCGATGCTGATCTAACACTGCGCGGTCTATTCGCGATCAACGCACGTAACAGAATTTAGGGTCTGAGCCCAATTTAACTTATTGAGTTACTCTAAACGGCTGTAAGCAAGGACCTTTCGCGTATGTCAGACCTGTTGTTGGCGAACGAACCGCTCATCCGCGTCGCCTTCTTTCTCGGCATCCTTGTCATAATGGCGGTATGGGAGGTGGCGGCTCCCCGGCGGCGGAACGAAATCCCCCGGCGTCTGCGCTGGACCAATAATCTTTGTGTAGTCATAGTCAACACGATCCTCCTTCGCCTCACCTTCCCGATTGTGGCAGTTGGACTTGCGCTGCTGGCCGAGGAACGTGGCTGGGGATTGTTCAATGTGTTCGAGATGGCCACCTGGCTCACCTTCCTAATATCGCTGCTGGCGCTCGATCTCGCAATTTACCTCCAGCATATAATGTTCCATGCGGTACCCGCCCTGTGGAGGCTTCACCGCATGCACCATGCCGATCTAGAGTTTGATGTGACGACGGGACTGCGCTTTCATCCCATCGAGATATTGCTCTCAATGGGCATTAAGCTTGCCGTGGTCGCCGCGCTCGGACCGCCGGCCATCGCGGTACTCGTCTTCGAAGTGCTACTTAACGTAACCGCGATGTTCAATCACGGTAACGTGCGCATTCCGTTTGATACAGATCGTATCCTGCGCTGGATCATCGTTACGCCGGACATGCACCGCGTCCATCATTCCATCTATCCGAACGAGACCAACAGCAATTTCGGCTTCAATCTACCTTGGTGGGATAGGTTGCTCGGAACTTACCGCGCGCAGCCGAGGGAAGGCCACGAGGGCATGAGCATCGGCATCGAACAGTTCCGGACGCCCCGAGATCTCTGGTTAGACCGAATGCTGATCCAACCCGTACGTGGTCCAGCTAGCGGTTATCCCATCAATCGAGGGGAGGACGTGCAATGAATTGCAGCCGTCTCATCACCTTTGTTCGGCTGGGCCTCTGCAGGAAGCGATAGATACAGAATCGCAAGTCGGACCAGAAAAGGTAAAAGATAGGAGGCTGGACGGTTACGACGATTGGCAACACAATATGAAAAACTCAGCGAAAACTTCCTCGCTATGGTACATATCTTCGCAATAAAATTATGGATCAATTGAGTCCACACCCTAATAACACGCCGTCATCTTGGCGCACGCATCCAGGATCGCCGCCCATGCGGGGAGGTCCGGGGTCTCCGAGCATTTGCCCGTCGCCCGGGATGACAAGAAAAGACAACACGCCAAAGGACTTTTATGAGCTCGCAAAAAGACGAACTGATTTTTCTGCCATTAGGCGGCGCCGGCGAGATCGGCATGAACCTGAACCTCTATGGCCTCGGCGACCCAAAGGACCCGACATGGCTAATGGTCGATTTCGGCATCACGTTTGGCGACGGCTCGCCGCCGGGCGTCGACCTTATTACGCCCGACCCGACGTTCATTGAAAAGCGCCGCGACCGGCTTGCCGGCCTGGTGCTGACCCACGCCCACGAAGACCATCTAGGTGCCGTGCCTTATCTGTGGGAGCGTATCCGCTGCCCGATCTATGCAACACCGTTCACCATGGAAATCCTCAAGCGCAAACTGAGCGAAACCAAATTCGGTGATCAGGTTGAACTGCACGAGATTGCCCTCGATGGCGCTTTCACCGTCGGCCCGTTTGAGTTGGATCTGATCACGCTGACCCATTCAATCCCCGAGCCCAACGGTATCGCCATCAAAACACCGCTCGGCACCGTGCTGCACACGGGCGACTGGAAGTTCGATCCGGACCCGGTAATCGGCGAGGTGTCCGATGAAGCTGCCCTCAAACGCCTGGGCGACGGCGGCGTGCTGGCAATTGTGTGCGACAGCACCAACGTCTTCAATCCGGGCCACTCGGGCTCCGAAGCCGACTTGCTGCCAGCGCTGACCGACATCATCGGCAAGGCCGAGGGCAGGGTGGCGGTTGCGTGCTTTGCCACCAACGTCGCCCGGCTCGAAACCATCGCTATGGCCGCACAGACCTGCGGCCGCGACGTGGTACTGGCCGGACGCTCGCTTCAACGCAGCACCACGGCGGCACGTAAATGTGGTTATCTGCAAAACGTGCCCGCATTTTTGGACGAAGACGCCGCCGGCCATTTGCCTAACGACAAAACCCTGATCATTTGCACTGGCTCGCAAGGCGAGTCCCGCGCCGCGCTCGCGCGCATCGCGTTAGACCGACATCCGCGTATTACGCTCGGCAAGGGCGACACGGTGATCTTCTCCAGCCGCATTATCCCGGGCAACGAAGTTGGCATCGGCATTATGAAGAACAACTTGGTGCGACGCGGCGTGAAGATTGTCGAAGACTCCGATGCGCATATCCACGTGTCTGGTCACCCAAACCGCGAAGAATTGGTCGAGATGTACCAGCACGTGCGCCCGAATATCTCGATCCCGGTGCACGGCGAACGCCGTCACTTGGAAGCCCACGCCGCGCTGGCGCGCGAATGCCAGGTGCCGCACACCATCGTCAACGAAAACGGCGGCATGATCCGCTTGGCCCCCGGCGATCCGCAAGTGATTGATCAGGTGCCGTCCGGTCGTTTGGTCTATGACGGCAATCGCATGATCCCTTACAATGGCGAGGCAATCCGGTCGCGGGTGCAAACGCTGTGGAACGGCACCGCCGTGGTCAGCATGGTCGTCGACGCTGATGGCAAGCCGGCGGCAGACTTGATGATCACCACGACCGGCATGTTGGAGCCCGAAGACGAAGATGCGGTCTTAGATGCGGTCACGGATGATATCTTCGATGCGCTTGAGCGGATGAAGGTTCGTGATCTAAAATCTGACGACGCGATTTCCGAAACCGTGCGCATTGCCGCCCGCAAATCGTTCCGCCGCTTACTTGACAAAAAGCCGGTGACGGATGTTCATCTCATTCGGATTTGATCCTTCGAGACGGCCTTCGGCCTCCTCAGGATGAAAGACCAGAAAGACCAGAGTAGGGAGTACACCATGATCGGGCGATTGAACCACATTGCCATTGCCGTCCCGGATTTGGAAAAAGCCACCGCGATGTACCGCGACACCTTAGGTGCCAAGGTCTCTGATCCGATTGATGAGCCCGATCACGGCGTCACCGTAGTGTTCGTAGAATTGCCCAACACCAAGGTCGAGCTTTTACATCCACTCGGCGACAAATCACCGATCCAGGGCTACCTGGACAAAAACCCAGGTGGCGGCATGCACCACGTGTGCTACGAAGTCGACGATATCATGATGGCCCGTGACCGCATGAGAGCCGAGGGCGCACGCGTGCTGGGCGATGGCGAGCCGAAAATCGGCGCGCACGGCAAGCCGGTTCTATTTCTGCACCCGAAAGATTTTTGCGGTACCTTGGTCGAACTCGAGCAAGCGTAAGTCATTTTGATACGTTATTTTAAACTGGCCTAGGAGCCGCTGACACCATGGATAACTGGGTAACCATCATCGCCATCTACGTCGTCGTCTGGTGGCTGATTTTGTTCATGGTGCTGCCGTTCGGCGTGCGCCCACCGACCGACGAAGAGATGGAGCCCGGCCAAGAAGCGGGTGCGCCCGTCAAACCGATGTTATGGCGGAAGATGGCCATAACATCCGTGATCGCCGCCGTGGTCTGCGTGATCTTCTATTACCTGAGCGCATCCGGCCTGATCAGTTTTCGCCCGGATTAAGCCGTGTCGATTGACCTGTCACAGATCATCGCCATCAATCGAGGCCGTCTCGACCTTGATCCGATAGACACTGCGCGCGATCAAAAGTTCTCTCTGCAAAGCGGGGCTTCGCATCGGCTTTGTGTGTATGGTCTGATGGGGCCGGACGGTCCCGATGCGCATGTGCTGAAACCTTATGGCGGCACCTGGGCCGACGTCACGTTTCCGGGTTACATTCAAAATGCCGGCGCGTGCCTGATCAACGGAGAATGCCCCGGACTGGCGTGGACGCCGACGGGTGAACAAAACAGCGGCCACGTGTTGGACGCCGCTGCCTTAGCTGACGCTTGGTCGACCCTGGACGCGCACGAAGGCAACGACTTGGTACGATTGCTGACGCCAGTACAAATGAGCTCAGGCGGGGCATCGTTCGCAGCCAACATCTATGCGTCGCGCGATGCCAGCCGCGCGCAATTACTGATGCTGGACGGCATGAACGTGCATGACGATGCGGATTTCAGGCTATGAGCAGCTATTGCGATTACGCCCCGGACGACCCGGTGCATGCGTCCTATCACGATACCGAGTACGGCTTTCCTGTGGCCGAAGAATCCACACTGATGGAACGCTTGGCCATGGAGATATTTCAGGCGGGTCTGTCTTGGGGCCTGATCCTCAAAAAACGTGACGGCATGAATGCTGCGTTTCGGGGCTTTAACGTCGATGCTGTTGCTGCATTTGGTGACGATGATGTTGCACGGCTATTGGCCGATGCCGGTATCATTCGAAATCGCCTCAAAGTCGCTGCGATCATCGAAAATGCCAAGCGCATTCAGGCGATGCGGGACAGCCACGGCGGATTTGCAGACTGGCTAAAAGCACAGCATCCGCTGCACAAAAATGACTGGGTGAAGTTGTTCAAGAAGACCTTCAAATTTACCGGCGGTGAAATCACCGGTGAATTTTTGATGAGCACGGGCTATCTGCCCGGCACGCACCGCGAGAGTTGCCCTGTCTATACGAAAATTGCTGCGCTCTCGCCGCCCTGGCTGTTGGCCGAAAGCGCGATACCTAGCTTCTATCGCACCGAAAAATAGGCAAAAAAATGGCAAGGCTTAGTGCCTTGCCTTTAATTTTTTATTTTTGTTTCCTCCCGCACTCGGGCCGAAACGAGATTGTAACTCTCGCTCCCGAAAGCGTTCAGATTGTATACAGGACCATTACTGAGATGTCATCATAAAAATCGACATATTCGTACGGTTTTTACATCTTTCACGAATTTTTGTTGCACCTGCTAAATCAACGCGAACTTAACGACAAACAAAGCCGCAATCACATACACCGCGACTGGCACATCCGATGCTTTGCCCGCCAGCGGCTTAATCACCGCATACGCGATAAACCCAAGCCCAAGGCCCGTCGCAATCGAGAACGTCAGCGGCATCGCAATCGCAGTGAGCACCGCCGGTACAGTCTCGGTGATGTCATCCCAGTCGATCTCGGCCAAGCCGCGCGTCATGATGCACGCAACAAACAATAACGCCGGTGCCGTCGCATACGCAGGCACCGTGCCTGCGAGCGGCGAGAAAAATAGTGCCAGCAAAAACAACACACCTACGGTTACCGCGGTCAGCCCGGTACGCCCACCGGCTTTGATGCCCGCAGCGCTCTCGATGTAGCTGGTCGTGGTCGAGGTGCCCAGCGCAGCACCGGCAATCGTCGCCGTGGAGTCTGCCATCAACGCGCGCTTGAGCCGCGGCAGGCGACCGTCTTTGTCCAACAGGTTGCCCCGATGCGCGAGGCCGACCAGCGTGCCTGCGGTATCAAACAAATCGACGAACAAGAACGCAAAGATGATGGACACAAGCCCGATGCTGAACGCGCCCGCGATATCCATCTGCATAAACGTCGGCATCAACGACGGCGGCATCGATATAAATCCGCCGGCCGGTGACACGCCGAGCGCAACGCCACCTGCAGTGACCGCCAGGATCGAAAGAATGATCGCGCCCGGAATGCGGCGTGCGTCCAACACGGCGATCAGCAAAAAGCCGGCCGCCGCCAGCAACGCCGACGCGGAGCCGATATCGCCCAACGTCACCAGTGTCGCCGGGTGATCGACGACCCAGCCTGCGTTCTTCAATGCGATGATCGCCAAGAATAAACCAATGCCCGCTGAAATTGCACGTTTCAAGCCGTCAGGGATCGCATTGATGATCCACTCACGGACCGGCAGCAGGCTCAAAATCAAAAAGATCACACCCGAGATAAACACAGCCCCCAAACCAACCTGCCACGTGTAACCCATGCCGAGCACGACCCCGAACGCAAAATACGCATTCAGGCCCATGCCAGGGGCGAGGGCGACCGGATAGTTGGCAAGCACCCCCATAATCAAGGTACCGATGGCGGCTGCCAAACAGGTCGCGACAAACACAGCGCCCTGATCCATGCCGGCCTCAGCCAAGATCGACGGATTTACGAAAATGATATACGCCATTGTCAAAAACGTCGTGACACCGGCGATGATCTCGGTGCGCACACTGGTGCCGTGCGCCTGCAACTGAAAGAATTTATCGAGCATTTCAAAATCCCCCTGACAGAGCCATTTAACAAAGTGTCGCCCACTGTGACGCGCGCTGACAAGAAGTCCGAAAGCGCCGCCGCACATTTGTCTGCAAAGCGTTAGCGTTTGGGCGCATTTCGCTGATAGTCTCCGCCTTATGACGCGCTCTGATATAACCGCTCAACCGGATCCGCCACGTGGATTCGCAGATGACGAGTTTGAAGCTCGCACCAGCCGTGCGCAGAAACTTATGCGAGATGGCGGCGTCGATGCCCTGTTGCTGATGACCGAGCCCGAGGTGCGTTATTTCACCGGGTTTTTAACACCGTTCTGGCAAAGCCCGACCCGGCCTTGGTTTGTCGTCGTCCCGCGCGAGGGCAAGCCGATTGCGGTCATCCCCGAAATCGGCGCGGTGTGCATGCAAAACACCTGGATAGACGACATCCGCACGTGGCCGTCGCCACGGCCTGACGACGAGGGTGTCTCGCTCCTGGTCGATCTGTTCCGCACGCTGCTGCCGACGGGGCAGGGTGACGTCGGCGTGCCGATGGGCCCCGAGACATCCCTGCGCATGCCGCTCAATGATTTCGAGCGTCTGCGGGATGCCTTTGCGCCCGCACGCGTTGTCGATGCAGGAGCGATCATCCGCACCCTGCGCATGGTCAAGTCTGAAGCCGAGATCGCAAAAATTCGCCACATCTGCACCATCGCCGCTGATGTGTTCGAAGCCTTGCCGCAGCACCTGCACATCGGCATGACCGAGGTCGAAATTTTCCGCACGTTCAAGACCGCGATGCTGAACGCCGGTGCCGACGATACGGCGTATCTGGTCGGCGGCGCCGGGCCCGGGGGCTACGGCGATATCATTTCGCCGCCCAGCACCCGACCGACGCAAGCGGGCGATGTCTTGATCTTGGATACCGGCGCCGTGTTCGACGGCTATTTCTGCGACTTTGACCGCAACTTCGCATTCGGCGACGTCGATGACGCGGTAAAGCGGGCCCATACTACCGTCTATGCGGCGACCGAGGCCGGGCTGGCCGCAGCCCGACCCGGCACCACCTGCGCTGAGCTATTCCATGCCATGAATGCAGTGCTGGAAGCCGGCGGCGCCATGGGCAATGCGGTCGGGCGCCTCGGCCACGGACTCGGTATGCAGTTGACCGAATGGCCCTCGAACGCAGCCCATGACATGACGGTACTGGCACCGGGTATGGTCTTAACCCTTGAACCCGGCATGACATTCACGGACGGTAAGGTCATGGTGCATGAAGAAAACATCATTATTCGTGACGGTGCACCGGAATTGCTGAGCCGCCGCGCGCCCGCCGACATGCCGATCATCATTTAAGGTACGATAATGGCACTGAATTTTAATTTTGCTCCAGACCGCGCCCCGGCATTCGGCCTGATCATGTTGCAGACCGACTCGCTGGTTGAGCCGGAGCTTGGGCCGCTGTTTCACGGTCTAGGATATCGCACTTATCACAATCGCATCCGATGCATGCCCGAAGTGCATCCGGAAACGTTGATGGCTATGGGCGAGGTTATGACAGAGACCGCCGCGATGTTTCCGGCTGACATCGGCATGGCCGCGATCGGCTATGCGTGCACATCGGGGGCGACGATTTTGGGCGAGGCACGGGTCGCCGAATTGATCGGCGCCGCACACCCTGGGATGCCGGTCAGCAATCCGTTGAGCGGGCTCAAAGCCGCATGCCGCGCCCTCGGCATTACCAAACTCGGGCTGTTGTCGCCGTACGTCGCCAATGTCGCCGACGCCATGATTGCCTCGTTGAAAAACGACGGTGTCGACGTCGGCGCCTTTGCCTCGTTCGAGCAAGCTGAAGACCACACCGTCGGTCGGATCGACCCGCGCTCCGTCTTGGAAGCGATGATCGAAGTCGGGAAGGGCGATTGCGAGGCGGTGTTCGCATCGTGCACGAATCTCCGTGCCTTCGAGGTCGTCGAAGAAGCCGAAGCCGCCATCGGCAAGCCTGTGCTGTGCTCCAACCAAGTGATGGCATGGCATATGCTGCAGATCGCAGGCCTCAGTGCCACGCTGCCCGGCCGCGGGCGTATCTTTACCAACAACCTTATGCCGTAATGATCAACGCCGATGCGCGGTTGATGGTGCCGCCGGCATCGCTTAAAAGGGGCGCGTAACGCCGTTACGTCGGCGTTCCCCAATCCAAGGAGCTTCTCCGGCCTATGTTCTCAGCTTTTGAATGGATGATGGCGATGCGCTACCTCCGCGCCCGGCGCCAGGAGGGGTTCATCTCAGTAATCGCCTGGTTCTCGCTGGTCGGGATCGCGCTCGGCGTCGCCACGCTGATCATCGTCATGTCGGTGATGAACGGGTTCCGCCAGGAACTGCTGGACCGGATTCTCGGTATCAATGGGCACCTCAGCGTCTATGGCCCGATACAGGGCAAAATGACAGACTACCAGCCGATCATGGAAAAGCTGGCGAGCCTAGACGGCGTGGTCTCGGTCAACGCGCTGATCGAAGGCCAGGTGATGGCATCGGCCAACGCGGTCGCCAAGGGCGCGCTGGTGCGCGGCATCCGCGCCGAAGATTTGGCGAAGCGCAAGATCGTCGCCGACAACATCGTCAGCGGCTCGCTTGCCGCGTTCAAGGGTGATGACGTGGTGCTGATCGGATCGCGCCTCGCACAAAGCATGGGGCTGAGCATCGGCGAGAAACTGACGCTGATCTCACCCAAGGGCAACGTGACGGCGTTTGGCACCGTGCCACGGATGCGCGCGTTTACCGTCGTCGGTACGTTTGAAATCGGCATGTACGAATACGATTCCGGTTTTATCTTCATGCCGCTCGAAGCCGCACAAATATATTTCAAGCTGCCGGATGCGGTCTCCAACCTGGAAGTATTCTTAGACAAACCCAACGATGCGCCCTCAATCGGGCTTGAGGTCGCCCGTGCGCTGCGCGGTCAAGCGAATGTGCACGATTGGCAGCGCGCCAACGCCAGCTTCTTCAATGCAATTCAGGTCGAACGCAACGTGATGTTCCTGATCTTGACGCTGATCATTCTGGTCGCCGCATTCAATATCGTTTCCAGCCTGATCATGCTGGTCAAAGACAAAGGCCGCGACATCGCCATCCTGCGTACCATGGGGGCGACCAAAGGTATGATCATGCGCATCTTCCTGATTGCGGGCGCCAGCGTCGGCGTGATCGGCACCATGGCAGGATTTGGCCTCGGGCTCGCGTTCGCCTCCAATATTGAGACCATCCGCCGCTGGATCGAAGGCATGACCGGCAGCGACTTGTTTGCGGCTGAAATCTATTTCCTCTCGCAACTGCCCGCCGTTGTCGATCCGGGCGAAGTGACCGCCGTGGTGCTGATGGGCTTAGGGCTCTCGTTCCTCGCCACAATCTATCCAAGCTGGCGCGCCGCCCGCATCGATCCGGCGGAGGCGCTCCGCTATGAATGAGGCCGCACCGACGATCTTAGAGCTCAAAAACATTGTCCGCACCTTCGGCGAAGGCAAACGCACGCTGGATGTGTTACGGGGGGCTAACCTCAGTGTCAAAGCGGGCGAAGTGGTGGCGTTGGTCGGCCCGTCCGGCGCCGGCAAGTCGACGCTGTTGCATATTGCGGGTCTGCTTGAAGCACCCAACAGCGGCGACATCGCGATCGACGGCCAGTCTTGCGTCGGACTCGGCGATGATGACCGCACACTGGTGCGGCGTTACAACATCGGCTTCGTCTACCAATATCATCATCTGTTGCCGGAATTCTCGGCACTTGAAAACATCATCATCCCGCAGATCATCGCCGGGATCGATAAATCGATGGCGAAAAGCCGAGCCTATGAACTGCTCGACTGGATGGGTTTGACCGAACGCGCCGATCACCGCCCCGGCAAGCTATCCGGCGGCGAACAACAACGCGTCGCCATCGCCCGCGCGTTGGCCGCATCGCCGCGCGTGCTGTTGGCCGATGAGCCGACCGGCAACCTTGATCCCGATACCGCCGACGGCGTGTTCAACGTGCTGATGCATCTTGCCCGCGGCGCCGGTCTGGCCGCCCTTGTCGCCACCCACAACCCCGACCTCGCCAAACGCATGGACCGTATTGTGCGTGTCGAGAATGGGGTTCTGGTCGAGGGGTGAGGGGCACTGCGTTTATCGCTTCCTCAACCCACCGTCATTCCCGCGAAGGGTAGGTAAATCTAATCCGTCCACTTTCTTGTGGATAACTCCAAAAACCACCCCAACATGTGGTGACTTTACCATCAAGTTGTGAAATCCTGACGGCATGTCTAATCACGCTGATTTTGTTCACCTTCGCGCGCACAGTGCCTATTCGCTTTGCGAAGGGGCGATACCGGCGAAACAGTTGGTGAAACTGGCCGCCGAGATGCACATGCCGGCGGTGGCGCTGACCGACACCGACAATCTGTTCGGTGGTTTGGAATTTTCGTTCGCAGCCCTGGATGCCGGTGTGCAGCCGATCATCGGCGCGCAACTGACCATCAAATTGGACGGCGGTGAACAGGGCCGTGCGCGGGCGATGTTCGATGACGGCGGATTGGTGGTGCTGGCGCAGAACGACGCCGGATACCGCAACCTGCTGACGATGCTGAAAATCGCCTACATGGACTCCGAAGACGCGCTGCGTCCAGGGGTCACGCCGGAAGAATTGTGCGCACACGCGGACGGCCTGATCTTGCTCAGCGGCGGCGCCGACGGGGCGCTCGGCCGACTGTTGCGGATGGGTCGCCGCGACGAAGCCGCGGGTTTTCTGGACGCGCTCCGCGTCGCCTTCGACGGGCGGCTCTACATCGAAATCCAACGTCACGGCATGCCCGAAGAACGCGCGACCGAGCCGCAGTTCATCGATTGGGCCTATGCGCATAACCTGCCGCTTGTCGCCACCAATGAGCCGTTCTTTGTCGGGCCCGAATTTCATCGTGCGCACGATGCGCTGTTGTGCATTCATGACAGTGCAACCTTATCGGATGATGAGCGGCGCAAGCTGACATCGGATCACTATTTCAAATCCGCCGCCGAAATGCGGGCACTGTTTGCGGACCTGCCGGAAGCCATCGAAAACACGTTGGTGATCGCGCAGCGCTGCGCCTTCATGATCAACAAAGTCGCCCCGATCCTGCCGCCGTATAAAACCGACGGCGGCATGACCGAAGCCGACGCGCTGAAAGCACAAGCCCACGACGGCCTGACCGGACGGCTGAGCGCACACGTGTTCACCGACGATATGAACGCTGCCGCCCGCGACACCGCCGAAAAACCATACCGCGAACGCTTGGATTACGAGCTTGGCGTGATCGAACAAATGGGCTTTCCGGGTTACTTCCTGATCGTTGCCGATTTCATCAAGTGGGCCAAAGAAAACGGTATTCCGGTGGGGCCGGGACGTGGGTCGGGTGCGGGCTCAGTGGTGGCATGGTCGTTGTTGATCACCGACTTGGACCCGCTGCGTTGGGGCCTGCTGTTCGAGCGGTTCTTGAACCCCGAACGTGTGTCCATGCCCGACTTCGATATCGACTTCTGCCAGGATCGCCGCGACGAGGTGATCCGCTATGTGCAGCAAAAATACGGCCGCGATCACGTCGCCCAGATCATCACGTTTGGTAAGTTGCAGGCCCGCGCCGTGCTGCGCCATGTCGGCCGCGTTTTGGAAATGCCGTACGGCTTTGTCGACCGCATCTGTAAAATGGTACCGAACAATCCGGCCAACCCGGTCACGCTGGAACAAGCGATCACCAGCGAAGACGGCCTGCGTGAACTGATCCGCGAAGACGGCCAAGTCCGCGAGATGGTCGAGATCGCACGCAAACTCGAAGGCCTGTATCACCACGCGTCGACCCACGCTGCCGGCGTCGTGATCGGCGACCGTCCGCTGGAACAACTGATCCCGCTATACCGCGACCCTCGGTCCGACATGCCGGTGACCGGCTTCAATATGAAGTTTGTCGAACAGGCCGGCCTCGTAAAATTCGACTTCTTGGGCCTGAAAACCTTGTCGGTTTTGGTGAAGGCCGAAGGTTTCGTGAATTCGAAGCTGCCCAAAGATCAACAGCTTGAGCTGTTAAAGATTCCCCTGGATGACCCGAAGACGTTTGAGATGATCTCGCGTGGCGAAACCACCGGCGTTTTCCAGTTGGAAAGTGCCGGCATGCGCGACGTGCTGCGCGGCCTCAAGCCCGATACCTTCGAAGACATCATCGCCGTCGTGGCGTTGTACCGCCCGGGCCCCATGGATAACATCCCCAGCTATATCGAGCGTAAACACGGCCGCGAAGAACCCGACTATCTGCATCCAACGCTTGAGCCTGTGCTGAAAGAAACCTTCGGCATTCCGATCTACCAAGAACAAGTGATGCAGATCGCCCAGGTGCTTTCGGGCTACACGCTCGGCAACGCTGATTTGCTGCGCCGTGCCATGGGTAAAAAAGTCCAAGCCGAAATGGACGCACAGCGCAAAAACTTCGTCGAAGGCGCCAAGGCGCGCGGCGTACCCGAGAAACAAGCCGACGATATCTTTAACGTGGTCGATAAATTCGCGGGCTACGGTTTCAACAAGTCGCACGCCGCCGCCTATGCGCTGGTCGCGTATCAAACGGCTTACATGAAGGCTAACCATCCGGTCGAATTCATGGCCGCGTCGATGGCCTTCGATATGAACAACACCGACAAGCTGAATGTATTCCGCCAGGAACTGGACCGGCTCAAGGTGCCGCTGCTGCCGCCGGATATCAACAGGTCTGACGTTTCGTTCGCGGTCGAACAAGTCACCGATGCCGACGGTGAACGGGCAGGGGTCCGCTATGCACTCGCGGCGGTAAAAAACGTCGGCGCGCAGGCAATGCAGGCGCTGGTCGATGCCCGCAATGCGGACGGTCCGTTTAAGTCGCTGACCGATTTTGCCGGTCGCGTTGATCCGCGCGACATCAACAAACGACAACTTGAAAACCTGACCCGCGCCGGCGCGTTTGACCATTTGGACGCCAACCGTCGCCGTGTGCTGCAAGGACTGGAAGCGGTGGTCGCCACGGCCAGTGCTGCGGCCAATGACCGCAACTCAAACCAGATCAGTTTGTTTGGCGGTGAGGCTGAAGAAACACCGGAAATTCGGCTGCCCAACATCGACGACTGGGCGCCGATGGATCGGCTGCGCGAAGAATTCGATGCGGTCGGGTTTTATCTATCGGCACACCCGCTCGACGCTTACGAACGCGTGCTTGAGAAAAAGCGCGTGCGCAGTTCTGCCGAAGCCTTGGCCGCCGCCCGCGAGGGCGCATTGCGGCTTGCGGGCACGTTTATCTCGAAAAAGGAAATGACGTCCAAGACAGGTAAACGGTTTGCCTTCATCACGTTTTCTGATGCCTCAGGCGTGTTCGAAGCGACGGCGTTTTCAGAAATCCTCGCCCAGCATGCCGAATTGCTGGTGCCCGGTAATTCGATGATCGTCGACTGCGCCTTGTCGATGTTCGGCGAGCAAATTCGCCTGACCATCCAGGGCCTGCAAAGCATCGACATCGCCGCCAAGCAAGCCGCCGCATCTGCCAAAGAACTCCGCGTCTATCTGGATAGCGCCGACGCGCTGGCCCCGCTCAGCGACGTGCTGGCCCGGGGTCGCAACGGCGGCAGCGGCAAAAGCAAGGTGCTGATCACCATGCGGCTCCGCGACTGCGATGAAGAAGTCGATATCGACCTCAAAGAAAACTTTGCCCTGACTCACGAAATGTCGTTGGCGGTCCGCTCATTACCGGGCGTGTTGGATGTGCGAGAGGTTTGACCCCTTACGTCATTCCCGCCTGCGCGGGAATGACGGCGTTTTGATATTATAAATTGCGCAACTCCGCCAATGATCGCTTTTGCTTCCCAGCAGCATCGAAATTCGACAAATCTAAATAAGCTTCGAACGCAGCCTTAATCTGCGGCCATTCGCTGTCGATGATCGAGAACCAAGCGGTGTCACGATTACGGCCCTTGTAGATCGTGCACTGGCGGAACACGCCTTCAAACGTAAACCCTAAGCGCGCTGCGGCATTTCTGGATTTTTCGTTGGCATTGTCGCATTTCCATTCATAGCGGCGATAGCCCAACTCATCGAACGCACGCGCCATCATCATGTACATGGCTTCGGTGGCGGCCACGGTGCGCTGCAGGGCAGGGGCATAGTTGATGTGGCCAACCTCGATCGAGCCGATGTCTGGAGAAATGCGCAAATAGCTGGCGACACCGACGGCTTTATCGGTGGCAGCATCGATGATCGCGTGAAACAGCGGATCGTCGCCGGATGCGTCTTTGGTGACCCATGCCCGATAGTCGTCTTCGCTGCTAAACGGACCATACCCCATATAGGTCCAGATCCGTCCGTCCGCGTCTTCCATGTTCGCGGCATGCAGGTCGGCAGCATGACGGGCAGCGTCCAACACCTCCAACCGGCAGGTGCGGCCTTGCATGGGAGTGCGCGGCGGCAGGGGTCGTGGCGTCCAATTAGGAAGGGGATCACCGATAGGCTGGCCGAGAAGATTGGTCTGTGTCATGTCATGCTCCATTGTAAGTGGTCGAAGTTTTGACACTTTTATGTACTTTATAAAGGGCCATTTTACGGCGCTGTTTATACGGATTGGTCCTTCGAAACGCGCTTCGCGCTCCTCAGGATGTGGGTATATAGCCTTAACCTCATCCTGAGGAGGCCGAAAGCCGTCTCGAAGGGTGTCAGAACAACAAACTGGCTTGCATTCCCAGCCTGCAAGGGCTAAACGTCACGCGATTTCGCACGCGGGTTTGCGGCAGTCTGTGCAAATTCACAGACAACGTCGTTCCGGTGCCAAGAGCATACGAGATTTCTTGGCCACGCCCGCGGAGGATTAACCGGAAAAGGAGTAGGCCTGATGGCACTTCCCGATTTTACCATGCGTCAGCTATTGGAAGCTGGTGTTCACTTTGGTCACAATACCCGTCGTTGGAACCCGAAAATGGCGCCGTACATCTTCGGCGACCGTAATGGTATCCACATCATCGATCTCCAGCAGACCGTACCGCTTTTGCACCAAGCCATGTTGGCCGTGCGGGGCGTGGTTTCGTCGGGCGGTCGCGTGCTGTTCGTCGGCACCAAGCGTCAGGCGCAAAAGCGCGTCGCTGAAGCCGCAAAGCGTTGTGGTCAGTACTACGTGAACCACCGTTGGCTCGGCGGTATGCTGACCAACTGGCGCACCATTTCGCACTCGATCAAACGTCTCAAGGAACTTGAGACAATGTTTGCCAACGAGACCGACGTCCAGGGCCTGACCAAGAAAGAGCTTCTGATGTTGACGCGCGAGCGCGACAAGCTTGAGCGCGCCCTTGGCGGCATCAAAGACATGGGCGGTCTGCCGGACATTCTGGTGATCATTGACACCATTAAAGAAGACATCGCCATCGCAGAAGCCACCAAACTTGGCATTCCGGTCGTCGGCGTTATCGACTCCAACGCCAATCCTGAAGGCATTACCTATCCAGTGCCTGGCAACGACGACGCAATCCGCGCCATTTCGCTGTATTGCGACCTGATGGTCGGTACCGTGCTCGACGGTCTGCAAGCCGAAGTCGGCGCTAAGGGCGGCGACATCGGCGAAAGTGAAGCCCCTGTTGAGGTTGCGCTGGCCGAAGCCGAAGCTGTGGTTGTTGCTGAAGCTGCGCCTGAAGCGCCTGCTGAGGCCGTTGCAGAAGCACCGGCGACCGCTGTTGCTGAAGCCGTTGCTGAAGCGACCGAGAAAAAAGACGGCGAAACCGTCTAAAGCTGACATGCATTCGGGGTTGGCAGCAATGCCGACCCCGCGCTGTCTCACACCGATTTACATGATGAGGATGGATTATGGCTGAAATCACCGCAGCACTGGTCAAAGAACTGCGCGAAAAAACCGGCGCGGGCATGATGGACTGCAAAAAAGCGCTCGCTGAGAACAACGGCGATTTGGAAGCGGCGGTCGATTGGCTGCGCACCAAAGGCTTGGCGGCTGCCGCTAAGAAAGCCGGTCGTGTCGCCGCTGAAGGCCTCGTCGGCGTCGTCATCGACGGCAACAAAGGCGCAGTTTGCGAAGTGAACGCAGAAACAGACTTCGTGGCACGCAACGAGGGCTTCCAAGATCTGGTCGAAAGCATCACCAAGCTGGCCATTGATGCCGGCGACGATGTCGACGCGCTGAAAGCAATGGCGTTCCCGGGCACCGGTCGCACAGTCGAAGAAGAAGTCACCCACGCGATTGCCACCATCGGCGAAAACATGTCGATCCGTCGCAACGCAGCATTGTCCGTTTCCAAAGGCGTTTTGGCACATTATGTGCACAACGCATTAAAGCCGGGTCTGGGCAAAATTGCCGTGCTGGTGGCGCTGGAAAGCGACGGCGGCACCGATGGCCTCGAAGAGGTCGGCAAACAGCTTGCCATGCACATCGCAGCCGCCCGTCCGCAGTCGGTCAGCCGTGACGACCTGGATCAAAGCTCTGTCGAGCGTGAGCGTCAGGTGCTGATTGAGCAGGCCCGCGAATCGGGTCGCCCGGAAAACATCATCGAGAAAATGGTCGAAGGTCGTTTGCGCAAGTTCTATGAAGAAGTTTGCCTGCTTGAGCAGACCTTCGTGATTGATGGCGAAAGCAAGGTCGAAACGATCGTCGAGAACGCCGGCAAAGCCGCCGGCGGCACCGTGAAAGTCACGGATTTCAAGCTTTTCGTGCTGGGTGAAGGCATCGAGAAGAAAGAAGACGACTTCGCGGCCGAGGTTGCAGCCGCAGCCGGCACAGCCTAATCGAACGCACTCGGCGCGGTGCCTTTGCGCATCGCGCCGATTTGCGGTCGTACGACCGGGCGTGCCTGTTATAGTGTAAGGTGCTGCCTGTTGCGGGTACGGTTTCTAAGTGCCCTTCACCTATCGCGGGCCGGCATTGGCCTTGTGCCCGTGACGGACACCGCATCGCCGAGCCGAGGTCACCCGATGGATACGCCCTACACACCCATGTACAAACGCGTACTTCTAAAGCTGTCCGGCGAAGCTTTGATGGGCGAGCAGGGGTTTGGCCTGGACTCTGAAACCGTCGCGCGGATCGCCGACGAAATCAAATCTGTCCACGAAAACGGCGTTGAAATCTGCTTGGTCATCGGTGCCGGTAACATTTTTCGCGGCGTCAAACTGGCGCAGGCGAATATTGAGCGCACCACCGGCGACTACATGGGCATGCTGGCGACCGTGCTGAACGCACTGGCAATGCAGAGCATGCTTGAGAGCAAGGGCGTGATTACCCGCGTGATGTCAGCCATTCCGATGTCGACGGTGTGTGAGCCGTATATCCGCCGCCGCGCCATCCGGCACATGGAAAAAGGCCGTGTCGTGATCTTTGCGGCCGGCACCGGCAATCCATTTTTCACCACCGACACCGCCGCCGCCTTGCGCGCCGTCGAAATGAATTGTGATGCCCTTTTAAAGGGAACACAGGTCGATGGCGTCTATTCTGCTGACCCGAAAACCACGCCGGACGCCGAACGCTATGACAGTTTGACGTATCAGGACGTGCTGTCTCGGGATTTGCGCGTCATGGATACGGCAGCAATTGCACTTGCACGCGAAAACGCTGTTCCCATCTTGGTTTTTTCCATTCACAATCCGGGCGCGTTCGCGGATGTGGTGGCCGGAAAGGGTGTGTTCACCATCGTCTCGGACACGGACAAATGAGGAGACTACCATGAGCGATATCAACGGTATGCGAAAAGACATCGATCATAAAATGTCGCGCGCCGTCGAAGTTCTGCACGAAGAGTTCGGCGGATTACGTACCGGTCGTGCCGCGAGCAGCCTGCTTGATCCGGTGCAAGTCATCGCCTACGGCGCCGCCATGCCACTCAATCAGGTCGGCAGTGTCTCCGTACCCGAGCCCCGCATGCTGGCGGTGCAGGTCTGGGACAAGGTGAACGTCAAAGCGGTCGAAAAAGCAATCATCGACTCAGGCCTCGGCCTTAATCCCGCGGTCGACGGCACCATGGTGCGGATTCCAATCCCGGCCCTGACCGAAGAACGTCGCCAAGAATTGGTCAAAATCGCAGGCAAATACGCGGAAGACGCCAAAATCGCGGTCCGCAACGTGCGCCGCAATGCCTTGGACGACTTGAAAAAAGCCGAAAAAGACGGCGACATCCCACAAGACGCGCTGCGTGGCTTCTCCGACGAAGTGCAGGCGCTGACGGATCAATACACCAACGCCATCGACGAAACGTTCTCCCACAAAGAACAGGAGATCATGCAAGTTTAATGAGCGCAGCTCCGCTTCCCAAAATTGCTAACGGCGCACCGGCGCCGCTACATGTCGCCATCATCATGGACGGCAATGGGCGCTGGGCGAATGCGCGTGGCAAACCGCGTACCGCCGGCCATCGGGCCGGTGCCGAAGCGGTGCGCCGGACCATCGAAGCTGCCGCCGAACTTGACGTTAAGTACCTGACATTGTTTAGTTTTTCTTCGGAAAATTGGAAGCGTCCGGCAACCGAAGTTTCTGATCTGATGGGCTTGTTGCGGCTTTATCTGCGCAAAGAAGTGACCACCATGGTCGACAAGAACGTGCGTCTAAAAGTCATCGGTGAGCGCAGCCGCTTGTCGGCCGATATCGTCAATGCGGTGGAAGAAGCCGAAGCACGCACGGCACACTGCAACGGATTGATTCTGGTGTTGGCCTTGAATTACGGTGGGCGGGACGAAATCGTCCAGGCATCCCGCGCGCTTGCCAAAGCCGCCGCAGACGGTGATATCGACCCGGACGCCATCGACGAAACGATGTTCGCCGGCGCGCTTGAGACGGCGGGCATGCCCGATCCCGATCTGCTGATCCGCACGTCCGGCGAGCAGCGCATCAGCAACTTTCTGTTGTGGCAGCTCGCGTATGCGGAGTTCGTGTTCATTGATAAGCACTGGCCGGACTTCGGCAGCGACGACTTGGCCGCCGCAATAAAGGAGTTCGGCAAACGTGAACGCCGCTTCGGCACCAGTTCCGCCTAATCCTCGTTGGCGTGGCCTTGGGCCGCGTGTGATCTCGGCGCTTGCTTTGGCTGTGCCGGTGATTGCTGCCGTCTATTTCGGGCCGCCCTGGTTCACTGCACTGATCATCATTGCCGCCGCCTTGATGGGGTGGGAGTGGGTGCGCATGTCCCGTGCGCAGCCGCTTTGGCTAATCATTGGCGCCATTTACATTGCACTGCCGTGCGGTGCGCTCATCTGGCTGCGGGGGACCGACGATGCCGGCATGGTCACGGTCGCCTGGCTGCTTGCCGTGGTTTGGAGCGCCGACATCGGCGCCTTTATCGCCGGGCGCACACTGGGTGGGCCGAAGCTTGCGCCCCGTATCAGTCCTAAGAAAACGTGGTCGGGCTTTATTGGCGGCGTAACTTTGGCCGCCGCCGTGGCTGCAGGCGCGGCGCTGATTTGGGAAGGCGGAGACGCCATCACCTTAGCGCTTTGGGGCTTAGTGATCGCGGTCGCGAGTCAAATCGGTGATCTTATCGAAAGTGCGGCGAAGCGGCATTTTGACGTCAAAGACAGTTCCAACCTGATTCCGGGCCATGGCGGCGTACTGGACCGGGTCGATGCCTTGATCTTGGCCGCAATGGCGTTAGCAGCCTTGAAACTCACGCTTGGGCGGGCGGCCTTACCATGGCTGTGAGTGATACCGTCCGAAAATCTTCACCGATAGCTGAGGCAGATAACGTCCGCACTGTCACGATCTTGGGCAGCACCGGGTCAGTCGGCACCAATACCATCGATTTGATCAAACGTTCTCCGGAACGCTTCAGCGTCGAGTCGTTGACCGGCAACAGCAATGTCGCGCTGTTGGCACAACAAGCGGTTGAGGTCGGCGCCCGCCACGCCGTGGTCGCCGACGAAAACCTTTATGGGGCCTTGAAAGATGCGCTTTCCGGAACCGGGATTGAGGCGGCTGCCGGACGCGACGCGCTGATTGCGGCTGCACAACGGCCGAGCGACTGGGTGATGGCCTCCATTGTCGGCGCCGCCGGCTTAGCGCCGACCTTAGAGGCGGTACGCCGGGGCGCGATTGTCGGGCTCGCCAACAAAGAATGCCTGGTGTCCGCCGGCGCCGTGTTCTCGGGCGAGGTGAGCGCGGCAGGCGCGCGCTTGGTGCCCGTGGATTCCGAGCACAGCGCAATCTATCAGGTGTTTGACTTTGAACGGCCGGAGCGGATCGAGCGGATCGTGCTGACGGCATCCGGCGGGCCGTTCCGTAAGCGCAGCCGAGACAGCCTGACCAAGATCACCCCCGAAGAAGCCGTCGCCCACCCAAACTGGTCGATGGGCGCAAAAATATCTGTAGATTCGGCAACAATGATGAACAAAGGGCTCGAATTGATCGAGGCCTATCATCTGTTCCCGGTCCCGGGCGACAAGATCGATATTCTGGTGCACCCGCAATCGGTGATCCACAGCATGGTCGAATATGTCGACGCATCGGTGTTGGCGCAGTTGGGTACGCCGGATATGCGGACCCCCATCGCGTATGCGTTGGCATGGCCCGACCGGATGCCGGCACCGTCTCCAAGATTGAAGCTCGAAGACATTGCGACATTGACCTTCGAAGCCCCGGATCCCGAGCGTTTTCCGGCGCTCCGCTTAGCGCGCGATGCCCTGAATGCGGGCGGCTCCGCGCCGACAGTGCTGAACGCGGCCAACGAAATCGCGGTATTTGCGTTCTTACAACACAAGCTCGGATTTTTGGAAATCACCCGGGTCGTCGAGGAATGTATCGCAACTCTCGGCCGGCAAAACCTCGACAGCTTGGACGATGTCATCGCCGTCGATGCCGACGCGCGACGTCATGCACAGACACTATGCGATAAAATCGCGCTGTAACAAATGGATGGCGCAGCCTGCTGCCATTGACGTCAGGGCAACGCTTGCACATATTCTTATTGTCGTCTGTCGCATCTTTTTGCGCAGCCGGCCCAATGATAAACAGACCGCTTCGGTCAGCTTAAAAGGCGCATTATGGAATTTGATACCCTCAGCACCGTACTTTGGTTTTTGGTCGTACTTTCAGTCATCGTGTTCGTGCACGAATACGGCCATTACTGGGTCGCGCGGCGCAACGGCGTCAAGGTTGAGGTGTTCTCCATCGGCTTTGGGCCTGAAATTTTCGGCTGGTATGCCAAAAACGGCACACGCTGGCGGATCAGTGCGGTGCCGCTCGGCGGCTACGTGAAAATGTACGGCATGGCGGAAGACGGCGAGAGCAGCGCCGTCAACGCGCTGGAAAGTGGTGCGGACGACACCGAAAGCAGTAGTCCGATGACCGACGAAGACAAAAAAGTCTCGTTCGCGCATAAAACCGTCGGCCAGCGTGCCGCGATTGTGGCCGCAGGTCCGGCCATCAACTTCTTGTTCGCGATCTTGGTTTTGGCCGGGATCGCACTCAGCGTCGGCGTGCCGCAGGTCAAAGTCGCGGTCGGCGAAGTGTTCCAAGGCTCAGCGGCTGAAACCGCCGGCATGAGCAAGGGCGACACAATCGTGTCGTTGAACGGCGCCGAAATCGACAACCCCCAACTTGTCCAAGAAATCATCTCCACGAGCCCGGGTCTACGGTTACCGATGGTCGTGCTGCGTGACGGCGAAGAAGTCGCTCTTGAGGTGACACCGCTTGAGGCCGAGCAAGAGGGCACCACGGTAGGACGCCTCGGCATCAGCATGCAAGGCGTGATCGGCGACCATGAGCGGCTGAATCCTTTAGCCGCCGCATGGTTCGGCGTAGAAAAAACATTTTCGATCACCGGCCAAGCGCTGACCAACATCGGCAAGCTGTTGATCGGCGAGGGCAACTTCAAAGACTTGGGTGGTCCTATCGCTATTGCACAGATGTCCGGCCAAGCGGCAGAGCAGGGTGCGCTGCAGTTGGTGTTCTTTATGGCGGTGCTGTCGATCAACCTGGGCCTGATCAATTTGTTCCCCATCCCGATTTTGGACGGCGGACATCTGTTGTTCATGGGAATCGAGGCATTGCGCGGTCGACCGCTGGGGGATCGGGCGCAAGAATACGGTTTCCGAATCGGGCTGGCTTTAGTATTGCTTCTCATGGTATCTGTTACGTGGAATGATATCGTTCGGGTGTTAGGCTTGTAGCGAAAAGTTATCGGAATCCGAGGGCATTAACGCTTTAACCGGTGGTTTTTGACATCTTAGAGCATCCGGGGGGAGACAGCGTGATAAGACACGCCGCAATAAAATTATTGGTATGTATGACAGCGGCCTTGGGGCCGCTTTCGTCGTTAACCATCCCAGCATTCGCCGCATCCCCCATCGAAGTCGCCCAAGCAGGCACCATTGATTTGATCGAAGTGCGCGGCGCACAACGCGTCGACCCGGGCACGGTGCGCTCGTATATGGTCATCCAAGAAGGCGACCCGTTCGATCCCCGTCGCATCGACCGCTCACTGAAAAGCTTGTTTGCGACCGGCTTATTCGCCGATATCGCTCTGCGCCGTGAAGGCTCTACACTGGTCGTCGACATTGTCGAAAATCCGGTCATCAACAGGATTGCCTTTGAGGGTAACTTTACGTTCGAAGACGAAACCCTGCAGACCGAAGTCTCGCTGCGCCCACGTGTCATCTATACCCGCACCAAAGTGCAAGACGATGTGAAGCGGGTTTTGACGCTTTACCGCCAAAGCGGCCTGTTTGCCGTCGCGGTTGAGCCGAAGATCATCCAGCTTGAGCAAAACCGTGTCGATCTCGTGTTTGAAATCACCGAGGGCGACGAAACGGCGATCAAATCCATCCGCGTGATCGGCAACAAAGAATTCAGCGACAGCCGTCTACGTGAAGTCATCCAGACGAAGGAAAGCGCCTGGTGGCGGTTCTTCTCGACCGACGATGTCTATGACCCGGACCGCATCAACTTGGACCGCGAACTGCTGCGCCGGTTCTATCTGACCAACGGCTACGCCGACTTCAAGGTGACGTCGGCGGTCGCAGAACTGACGCCGGATCGCAAAGACTTTTTCATCACCTTCTCGGTCGATGAAGGGGAACGCTATAAATTCGGCACCATCGAGGTCGATGCCCGCCTGAAAGACCTGAATACTACCAGTCTTAAGAAAAAAATCGAAGTCGAATCCGGCGACTGGTACAGCGCCGAAGGCATCGAAAAGACCATTGATCTATTGACCGAAAGTGTCGGCACCTTCGGCTATGCCTTTGTCGAGGTGCGCCCGCGTATCAACCGTGACCGCGACGCCAAGACGATCAACGTCACCTACGTCATCAACGAAGGCCCGCGTGTGTTTGTGGAGCGGATCAACATCGCCGGCAACATTCGCACCCTCGACAAAGTCATTCGCCGCGAGTTCCAACTGGTCGAAGGCGATGCGTTTAACGCCTCCAAACTGCGCCGCTCCCGGACCCGTATCCGAAACCTGGGCTTCTTCGAAAAAATCGATATCGAGCAAGTGCCGGGCACCGCGCCGGACAGAACAGTGATCAACGCAACGGTCGAAGAAAAGCCGACCGGACAAATTTCGCTGGGTGCGGGTTTCTCGTCCACGGTCGGTATCTTAGGGGATATACAACTGCGCGAGACCAACTTCCTTGGACGTGGCCAGGATGTGAAAGTGCAAATGCAAATCGCTTCCCAAGCCTCGCAAATTGATCTGTCGTTCACCGAGCCGTACTTCCTCGATAAGGATCTGCGCGCCGGTTTTGATCTGTTCCGCTTCACCCGCGATCTGCAGGACACCAGCTCGTTCGATATCGCGCGTACCGGGGGCTCGTTGCGGGCAGGCTACGACATCACCGAACAATTATCCGAATCCTGGCGTTATACAATTCGCCAAACCTCCATCGAGAACGTGAACACAGATGCTTCTTCACTAGTCCGCGCGCAAGAAGGGGACTCGTTGCTGTCGGAGATTGGCCATGTCGTCGCGTATGACCGCCGCGATAAGCGCATCAAACCAACCAGCGGGTATCTTTTACGCTTGGCGACCGATGTCGCCGGCTTGGGTGGCGATATTCAGCATTTGCGCAACGTCGCCGACGGCGCCGTCTATTATTCACCGCGCGATCAGTGGATATTCTCGGTCACCGGCAAAACCGGCTTCATCGCCGGCCTCGGCAATGATGTCGTGCTGGCAGAACGCTTCTTCGTCGGTGGTGACGATGTACGCGGCTTCGCAACCTCCGGCATTGGCCCGCGCGATACGGCAACCAAGGACTCACTCGGCGGTGAATGGATGTACGCGGGCTCGGTAGCGCTTAAGTTCCCGAGCGGCTTGCCCGAAGAATTCGGCGTCAGCGGTCGTATCTTCACCGACATCGGCTCAAGCTGGGATTTGACACCGGTCAATGCAACGACCGTCGATCAAGGGTCGTTGCGCATGGGCATCGGCACCGGCATCAGCTGGGATTCGCCGTTTGGGCCTTTGGGCATTGACTTTGCTTACCCCATCCTCAAAGAAGAGTTTGATGAAGAAGAATTTGTCCGGATCAACTTCGGCACCCGTTTTTAGGAGGCATCTTTGTTCGCTCGATCATTCTCGACTCTTTGTGTCATTTTAGGCTTAGCCCTTGCCACCACAAACCCGGCGTGGGCGCAAGGCGCGGGCACAGCCGTACTACCGACGATTACCGTCCTTGATGTCGGCCAAATTCGCCGTGACGCCGCGTCCGTGAAGTCGATCCGCGATCAAATCGTCAATTATCAAAACAACTTCCAAAGCGAAATTCAAAAAGAACAAGAACAGCTTCGCGTCGCGCAACAGGAACTCGCCAAAAAGCAATCTCTGCTCGCGCCCGAAGCTTTTGCTGACGAGCGCCGCAAATTTGAACAAAAAGTCGTCAGCGTTCAGCAACTTGTCCAAGAAAAGCGCCGTGCGCTCGACGAAGTGCAACAAAACGCCATGCTGCAGGTCGAAAAGACCTTGAACGAGATCGTTGCCAACATGGCGTCCAAGAACGGTTACGCGGTGGTTTTGCGCCGCTCGCAGGTGGTCATCGTCGACTCGTCTTTGGACATCACCGCAAGCGTGCTCGCCGAGCTCGATAAAAAACTCCCGACCGTCAAGGTCGACCTACCGGCAAAGTAGCTCAGTTATGGCAGACCCCCGGTTCTTCGATAACGCCGGGCCTTTCGATTTGGCACGGCTGGCAGAGGTCGCCGATGCCGAGTTGCGTGGCGACGGCGCGCGTCAATTCGATGACGTGATGCCCCTTGATCAGGCAGGGCAAAAACACCTGAGCTTTTTCGACAACCGCAAATATCTGGATGCCTTCAAAGCTTCCAATGCCGGTGCCTGCGTGGTCACGCCGGACGCCGCCGACGTCGCGCCGGATGGCATGCAGTTGTTGGTGACCAAAACGCCTTACCACGGCTACGCGCGGATCGCCGCGCTATTTTATCCCCGCGCTGGCGCCGAGCCCGGCATCGCCTCAGGGGCGTTCATTGATCCGACCGCGACGGTTGATCCAAGTGCGGAAATCGCACCCGGCGCCGTGATCGATGCGGGCGCAGAGATCAAAGCCCGGTGCCGTATCGGCGCCAACGCAGTGATCGGGCGTGGCGTGATCATTGGGGCTGGGACCGAAATCGGCCCGGGTGCCGGCATTGCCAACGCGATTATTGGTGCGCGGTGCATCATTCATACGGGCGTACGCCTCGGTCAAGACGGCTTCGGCTTTGCGATGGGACTTGGCGGGCACGAAAAAGTGCCGCAGCTTGGGCGCGTGATTGTCGGCGATGATGTCGAAATAGGTGCCAACACGACCATTGATCGAGGCACCGGCCCGGATACCGTCATCGGATCAGGCACGAAGATCGACAATCTGGTGCAAATTGGCCATAACGTTCAGCTCGGTCAACATTGTGTTATCGTCAGCCATGTCGGCATTTCCGGATCGACGACGTTGGGTGATTTTGTTGTGATCGGGGGCCAAGTCGGCATCGCAGGACACCTCAAGATTGGAAGTGGTGTTCAGGTCGCCGCGCAAAGCGGTATTATGCGCGATGTGCCGGCAGGTGCAAAAATTGGTGGGTCACCAGCGAAGCCCATGCGCGAGTGGATGCGCGAAATTGCGACTTTGGAACGCATGTCAAAACAAAAGGGGAAATAACACATGGATGCAGAAAGCACATCCGGACACGCTGTCGACATTACCGGCATTATCGCGCGAATTCCGCATCGCTATCCGTTTTTGCTGATCGATGCCGTCACGGACATTATTCCGGGCGAAAGCGCGATCGGCCTCAAAAATGTCACCGTGAACGAAAATTTCTTTCAGGGCCATTTCCCTGATCACCCGATCATGCCCGGCGTTTTGATTATCGAAGCCATGGCGCAAACGGCGGCCATCGTCGTTATTGAGTCCCTTGGCAATGCCAACAGCGACAAACTGGTGTATTTTATGTCGATTGATAACGCCCGCTTCCGCAAGCCCGTGCTTCCAGGCCACACCGTGCGCTTACATGTTGAAAAACAACAAGGCCGCGGCAAAGTCTGGCGTTTTAAGGGTGAAGCCCGCGTCGACGGCACGCTGATGGCTGAAGCGGTGTTCACCGCGATGATCGTCGATAAAACGGAATAGGGAACGATATGAGCAATATTCATCCGACGGCTATTGTCGATTCCAAGGCCGAAATCGGGAACGATGTGAAGATCGGCCCGTATTCGGTTATCGGGCCCGATGTTAAACTCGCCGCCGGTGTCGAAATCATGTCGCACGTGGTTGTCGCCGGACGTACCAGCATCGGCGAAGCGACACGCATCTTTCCGTTCACCTCACTCGGTCACCAACCGCAAGACCTGAAATATGGCGGCGAGCCCTCGCGCCTGGAGATCGGCGCACGCAACGTGATCCGCGAGCATGTGACGATGAACCCTGGCACCGAGGGCGGTGGCATGCTGACCCGGGTCGGCAACGATTGCTTGTTTATGGTCGGCAGCCACGTCGCCCATGACTGCATGATCGGCGATCATGTGATCCTTGTGAACAGCGCCACGCTGGGCGGACATGTGTCGATCGACGAATGGGCGATCATCGGCGGCTTAGCGGCGGTGCACCAGTTCGTGCGCATCGGCAAGCATTCGATGGTCGGCGGCAAAACCGGTGTCGAACACGACGTTATTCCCTACGGCACCGTGATGGGCAACCGTGCCAGACTCGAAGGACTGAACTTGGTCGGCCTCAAGCGTCGCGGTTTTTCGCGTGAACTGATCCACGATATCCGCAAAGCCTATCGCATGATCTTCGCCGTCGAAGGCACCATGGCTGAACGATTACAGGACGTGATCGAAGACTTCTCAGAGAACGAGCCGGTGATGGACATCGTCAGCTTCATCCAAAGCGACTCATCGCGTCGTATCTGCCAGCCGCATCTGGAAGATGCCGCCTAGCGCCGAGCCCAAAGGCAAATTGGGGCTCCTCGCCGGCGGCGGCGCGCTGCCGCTTCGCATTCGTGATGCCTGCGACCAGAGCGCCCGCGCGCTGCATGTGATCGTGCTTGAAGGGCAGGGCGATCCTGCAGATTTCAAGAACGTGGATCACACCGTGACGCGCCTGGGCGCAGCCGGCGCTATCATCAAAACGCTCAAAGCCGCTGGCTGCACGGAATTGGTGTTCGCCGGTACCGTGCGTCGTCCCTCTCTCAAAGACCTGCGTCCCGATTGGTGGGCAGCTAAGTTTTTTGCCACATCCGGCGCGGCGGCGCTAGGCGACGATGGCCTTCTGTCCGCGCTCATCAACGCCCTTGAGCGAGAAGGCTTCACCGTGATCGGTGCCGATACATTGGTGCCGGAATGCCTGATGCCGCGCGGCCTGATCGGGCGGCACGGTGCCGATGTCTTCGCCGGCGACATACAAGCCGCCCTCACTGCCGCCAAGGCCCTGGGCGCACGCGATGCCGGCCAAGCCGCCGTAGTACGAGACGGCGCGATCATCGCCGAAGAATCCGCAGACGGCACCGACGCCATGTTGAAGCGCTTGGCCGACGTCGGCAATCAAGGCGGCGTCTTGGCGAAAACCTTGAAGCCCGACCAGGAACGGCGCGCCGACCTACCGACAATTGGTCTCAACACCCTGCAGAATGCTCATGCGGCGGGTCTGAACGGCGTCGTCGTCGAAGCCGGCAACGCCTTTTTGATGGACCGCGAAGACGCAGCCGCAAAGGCCGATGCACTGGGTCTATTCTTAGTCGGCATTGATGCCGATGGTGGGTGGACATGACAAAAATATACCTGATTGCCGGTGAGCCGTCGGGCGACATTTTAGGCGGGCGGCTGATCTCGGCACTCAAAGACTTGGCCCCATCGGTGCCCACGTTCCACGGCGTCGGCGGCGATCATATGCAGGCCGCCGGGCTACAGAGCCTGTTCCCGATGCACGAACTCAGCGTCATGGGCTTGGCCGAGGTGGTGCCGCAGATTCCGAAAATCCTGCGCCGGGTTGCTGAAACGGCTGCCGACATCCGCGCCACAAAGCCCGACGTCGTGGTCACCATCGATGCGCCGGATTTTTGCCTCCGTGTCGCCAAAAAACTTAAGGGTGCCGGCATCCCGATTGTACATTACGTGGCGCCCTCGGTATGGGCGTGGCGGCCGGGCCGGGCGCAGAAGCTCGCCGGTCTTTGCGATCATGTGATGTGCTTGTTGCCGTTTGAGCCGCCGTATTTTGAGCGCGCCGGTATGCGCGCAACATTCGTCGGCCATTCGATCTTGGAAAGCGGCGCCGGCAACGGCGATGGGCCCGGATTTCGACAACGCCACGGCATTCCTGCCGACGCCCCCTTGCTCGCCGTGCTGCCCGGCAGCCGCATGGGGGAAGTCAGTCGCCATCTGCCGATATTTGCAGACACCTTGGCCCGCGTGCGTGCAGACATCGTCGGCCCCCTGCACATTGTCTTACCGACGCTCTCCAGGCTTAAAAACACCGTGCAAGGTGCGTTGGACTCACAACCGACCGCATGGGCCAATACCCGCATCATTGAGGGTGAGACTGAAAAGTACGACGCCTTCGCCGCCGCCAACGCCGCCCTTGCCGCCAGCGGCACCGTGTCATTGGAACTCGCCATGGCCGGTACACCGAGCCTGATCGCCTATAAGGTCGCACCGCTCAGCGCATGGCTGGCGCGGCGCCTGCTGACCATCAAATACGCCTCCATCGTCAACCTGATCTTGAACAAATCGGCGATGCCGGAGTTCATTCAGGAAAACTGCACCGCCGATAAATTGGCACCAGCGCTCAGTGATCTGCTGCAGAACGGCGGCCAAGACGCCGACATCAAAGATGCCCTCGCCAAACTCCGCGCCGGCAACGACGCGCCGTCTACCAACGCGGCCCGCGTGGTGCTCGCCGAGGCGGCTAGAGGCGCCAACTAAGCCTCGTCGTCACACCGTCCCGGCGCTCCAGCCTACACCCTGCGTCATCCTGAACTTGATTCAGGATCATGTCAGCGCGATCCATCCGACCGATCGGCGTTTGTAAGGCGGTAGATCCTGAATCAAGTTCAGGATGACGCGGGGAGGAGGGGCCGCACGGCGGATCACTCGGAGGCAGGACGACGCCGGCGAGGACCGGCGGCACAAAAGAAAACGGCGCGCAGCCGAGGCCACGCGCCGTTTTAACAGAGGAAGATCGCGCGTCTTAGCGCTTGTCGACGTGTACGTATTCGCGCTGCTCGGCACCGGTGAACAGCTGACGCGGACGACCGATCTTTTGGCTCGGATCCTCAATCATCTCGTTCCATTGGGCGATCCAGCCAACGGTACGCGCCACGGCAAACAGAGCCGTGAACATGGTCGTCGGAATCCCCATCGCCTTAAAGATGATGCCCGAATAGAAGTCGACGTTCGGGTACAGCTTTTTCTCGATGAAGTACTCGTCTTCGAGCGCAATTTTTTCGAGCTGCAGCGCGATTTCGAGCAGCGGCTCGTCATGTACGCCCAGCGCATCCAGCACCTTGTGGCACTGGGTACGCATCACACGCGAGCGAGGGTCAAAGTTTTTGTAGACGCGGTGACCAAAGCCCATCAGGCGGAACGGATCGTCTTTGTCTTTGGCTTTTTCGACGTACTTGTCGATCTGTGAGGCATCACCGATCTCTTCGAGCATATTCAACACGGCTTCGTTGGCGCCGCCGTGCGCCGGGCCCCACAACGAGGCGATACCCGCCGAAATACACGCAAACGGGTTGGCACCGGACGAGCCGGCAAGGCGCACCGTCGAGGTCGATGCGTTCTGTTCGTGATCGGCATGCAAAATCAAGATCACGTCCATGGCACGGGCCAAAACCGGATCCATCTCGTATTCTTCGCACGGGTTCGAGAACAACATGTGCAGGAAGTTTTCAGCGTAACGCAGCTTGTTTTTCGGATAAACATATGGCTGACCCAGGTTGTACTTATAGGCCAGCGCCGCGATCGTCGGCATCTTTGCGATCATCCGATACGACGAAATCATGCGGTGCTTCGGATCGCTGATGTCGGTGGAATCGTGATAGAACGCCGACAACGCACCAACCATACCGCATATCACCGCCATCGGGTGGGCGTCACGACGGAAACCGCGCAGAAACGTCTGCATCTGCTCGTGGATCATGGTGTGGTAGGTGATGTCGTGCTCGAACTTTACTTTCTCGCCGCCGGTCGGCAGGTTCCCGTACAGCAACAGATAGCAGACTTCCATAAAGTCCGAGTGCTCGGCCAACTGCTCAATCGGATAGCCGCGATACAGCAACACACCGTTATCACCGTCAATATAGGTGATCTTGGACTCGCAGCTGCCAGTCGACGTGAATCCCGGGTCATAGGTGAAACAACCGGTCTGGGCGTAAAGTTTACGCACGTCGATGACGTCCGGGCCCATGCTGCCATGCATAACCGGCAAATCCCAACTGTCGCCGGACTGGTTATCGGTCAGCGTAAAGGTTCTTTCGTTACTCATGTCTTCATCTCTCCTCTGTTCCGCAGCCGTGTCCTTCGAACACCGACATGCGCGCGGCCTTTATGACCACTTCATTGCTAAGCCAGCCGCACGCTTACAGCGCGTCTTTCAGGCGGGCGAGTGTCTCCTCGCGGCCGAGTACGGCCATAACGTCGAATATACTGGGCGATACGTTGGTGCCCGTGAGTGCGGCTCTGAGTGGTAACGCAACTTTCCCCAGCTTAAGGCCCTGTGCCTCGGCGAAGGCCTTGGCGGTGTCTTGCAGGGGTTCTGCGCGCCAATCCTCGACGGAAGCGAGGTCGCTGCTGAGCGTCGTCAAAGCACGGCGCGCGTCATCATCCAGAATTTCTTCGGCCTTTTCGTTTAGCCGAAGCGGGCGCGGAATAGCATAAAACATAGCATTTTCAGCTAGTTCGTTTAAGTTCTTCGCGCGCTCTTTTAACCCAGGCATCCCCATTTTTACCCGACCGGCGGCCCCCTCGGCAAGCTTTCCGTCGAGCAAAGTTGTCAGTCGCGGCAAGACCAAATCCGTGAGCGTCGCATCGTCCGTCTGGCGGATGTAATGGCTATTCACGGATTCCAGCTTTTGCACATCGAAACGCGCAGCCGCACGCCCGACGGCATCCAGCCCGAACCATTCGATGGCTTGCTCGGTCGAGATGATCTCGTCGTCGCCGTGCCCCCAACTCAGTCGCATCAAATAATTTCTGAGCGCTTCGGGCAAATACCCCATGTCCCGATAAGCATCGACGCCGAGCGCACCGTGGCGCTTCGACAGCTTCGCACCGTCGGCACCGTGGATCAGCGGAATGTGTGCGAATTCAGGCAGATCCCAGTCCATCGCTTTGAACAATTGCACCTGGCGAAACGCATTGACCAAGTGATCATCACCTCGGATCACGTGGGTAATGCCCATGTCGTGGTCATCAACCACGACCGCGAGCATATACGTCGGCGTGCCGTCCGCACGTAGCAGCACCATATCATCTAGTTGCTCGTTGGCGACTTCGACGGTGCCTTGCACCAAATCTTCGATGATCGTCGAGCCTTCTTGAGGCGCACGCAGGCGGATCGCCGGCTTGATGCCGGCGGGCGCTTCGCTCGGATCGCGGTCACGCCAGGTGCCGTCGTACATCCGCTTATCGCCGTTGGCGCGCGCCTTTTCACGCATGACGGCCAGTTCTTCTTGGCTGCAATAGCATTTGTAGGCCATGCCTTTGGCCAACAACGCGTCGACCACAGCGACGTGGCGGTCCCGGCGTTCAAACTGAGAGATCGCCTCGCCATCCCAATCCAACCCGAGCCACGACAGCCCGTCAAAAATCGCCGCGACCGCCGCATCGGTCGAGCGCGCGCGGTCGGTGTCTTCGATCCGAAGCAAAAACGTGCCGCCGTCGCCATACTGTTCATGGTGCTTTGCAAACAACCAATTAAACAGCGCCGTGCGGGCACCGCCGATGTGCAGAAATCCAGTGGGCGAGGGCGCAAAACGGGTAACGACGGGCATTGTGTCTCCAGTCCGAGGGGGTGCCGACGACACGTCGACGCGCCCTATCTATCATATATATTTCGCGAGTGCAGCATCATCCTTTGCGTGGCTGCGTTACATCTTCCCGAAGGATTGTTGGACGGTCGGATAAGCGATACAAACACCACCCGTCACCCCCGCGAAGGCGGGGGCCCATCCCAGTCATGGATTCCCGCCTTCGCGGGAATGACGACCAAGCGGTCAAAAAAGCCACTGAAACCTCGCATAAGCGCCGCCATGCGCATCCAAAACATACTTCTGGCAGAACGGGGCCAATGGGCCTTGTGGTTGCCGGTGGCGTTTGCCAGCGGGATTGCGGCGTATTTTGCGCTGCCGATTGAGCCGCCGCTGAGATGGGGGCTGGGCGCCGCCGGATCGCTGCTGATCCTTCGTCTGCTCAGCAGAAATGACGCCGTCCGCGCGCTCATGCTCGGTTTGATGGCGGCATCGCTCGGCTTCACGGCGGCAACGCTGAGAACGGAGACCGTCCGCGCGCCGGTCTTAACGCACAAATTGGGTCCGCTCACATTGGAAGGCACCGTTCGGCATGCGACGCCGGCGCCGGGCGCGGTGAAACTGGTTTTGATTGATGTCGCGGCGCCCGACCTCTTGTCGGAAGCGACGCCTGAGCGCATCCGCATCACCGTGCGTGTGGCGGGCGACGCAGCAGCGCTGCCGAAACCAGGGGATCGCTTGTCGATGCTGGCCATATTGCGTCCGCCGCCGCCGCCGGTGATGCCGGGCGCGTTCGATTTTCAGCGGCATGCATATTTCCTCAAAATCGGCGCGTATGGCTTTTCATTGCGGGCGCCGAGGCGGATCGGGCATATACCGGCCAAAACCTTTGCGGAAGCGATTTCGCGCCGCGTTGAAGCGTTGCGTCTATCCATTGCGACGCGCGTGCTTGTCCGCGACCGAGGACCGCCAGGTGCAGTTGCAGCCGCATTGCTAACCGGCCTTCGGGGCGCCATTGACGCCACGACCCTGCAAGCGATGCGAGATGCTGGGATCGCACATCTGTTGGCGATTTCGGGCTTACACATCGGGCTCGTTGCAGGGTTGGTGTTCGGTGGGATCAGGCTGTTGATCGCCGCCATGCCCTGGTTGGGGCTCAGGCTACATGCCAAAAAAGTTGCAGCGGCAGCCGCCATCCCGGCCGCGTTCAGCTATGCCATGCTGGCAGGTTTCACGGTGCCGACGGAGCGTGCGTTCTTAATGACCGGGCTGTTCCTCGCCGGCATTTTGATGGACCGGCGCACGCTGACGCTTCGCACCGTCGCCTGGGCAGCGATGGTTGTGCTGGCGCTGGCGCCGGAAAGCCTAATGTCGCCGGGCTTTCAAATGTCGTTTGCTGCCGTGACCGCGCTGATATCGGCCTATGCATGGTTGGCACAGCGACGACGTCTGCACGGTCCACCCCCAAAGGGCGAGGGGACGCTCGCTCTGCTAAGTTCGAACACAGTCCGCTATGTCGGCAGCGTCGTGCTGACGACCCTCATTGCCAGTGCCGCGACCGGGCCGTTCGCGGTACATCACTTTCAACACGTCGCCGTGCTCGGCATCGTCGCCAACACACTGGCCGTGCCTTTAGCGGCGTTCTGGGTGATGCCGAGCGGACTATTGTCAGTGCTGGCAATGCCGTTTGGCTTAGAAGAGCTCCCGTTGGCGCTGATGTTCCTGGGGCTCCGATGGATTCTCGCCAGCGCGACATGGGTCTCGGGCTTGCCTGGCGGCACCGCGGATATAACCGCCCCGCCGGCGTGGTCGATGCTGCCGTTGGTGTTTGGCGGCCTTTGGTTGACGCTATGGCAGACTCGGTGGCGGCTTCTCGGCGTGCCCGTATTCATCTTCGGCATCTTGGGCCCGGTGTTCGCGCAAACGCCACACATCATCATCGACGGCGAAGCGCGCGTTGTCGCGATTGACGAACCGGGGCAGGGGTTATTGGTCTCGACTCGCCGGGCCGGACGGTTTGAGGCCGCGCGCTGGACGCAACGGCTCGGCTACGGCGATGTGGCGGACCGCTGGCCGGTCGATGTGGAGGTCACGACAGGCGGGCTCAGGTGTGAAGCCGCAGGCTGTATCATGCGCAGGACCGGTGCCGTGATTGCGGTATCCAAATTTACGGACGCGCTGCTCGAAGACTGCCGTCACGCCGACATGGTGATCGCCCTTGTGCCGGTGCGCACACTGTGCCGGCCACCTTGGGGCGTAATTGATCGTTTTGATTTATGGCGATACGGCACGCATACGGTCACGTTCAATGAAAACGGACCAAGCATACTGACCGTCAACGGAACGCGCGGACGTAGGCCTTGGGTTCTGCGACCCAACCCTCAATAATGGCGATAAAGGGCTTTTAGGACACCCTGCACCTTGACCTGATCGGGACCAAAAATGCGGGTTTCATAGTCTTTATTCGCAGGCTCAAGCGCAATGGAATCGCCGCGGCGGCGCAAGCGCTTCAGGGTCACTTCACCGTCATCGACCAGCGCCACGACAATGGCACCGTTTTCAGCGGTTTCGGTTTCGCGAATGATCACCGTGTCACCGTCCAGAATGCCGGCTTCGATCATGGAATCGCCATCGACCTCAAGCGCGTAATGATCGCCGCCGGAAATCATCGCCGCCGGTACATCGATAAAGTTGCTGGGGTCACGCAACGCTTCGATAGGGGTGCCCGCAGCAATCCGCCCATACAACGGCAGTTGTACGGATTCTGCCGCCTCGGCGTCTGCCCGTGGCCGGGCACCTGCGAGCGCAAAATCACCCTTGATCACTTCGGGCTGGAACGTTGATGCCTTAGGCGCCGGTTTTGCGACACCTGACGCCGCCGAGTTTTCTGGCAATTTCATGACTTCGAGGGCGCGCGCACGGTGTGGCAGGCGACGGATAAAACCACGTTCCTCAAGCCCGGTGATCAAGCGGTGGATGCCGGACTTGGATTTTAAGCCCAGCGCTTCCTTCATTTCATCGAACGAGGGCGATACGCCGTCTTTTTTCAAAGACTCGTCAATGAACATCAGAAGTTCATACTGCTTGCGGGTGAGCATATAGCGGTTCCTTTGGTCGACATCCCCAAATATAGTGGTTCATTTCGGGATCAGAATAAGAACAAAGACAAAACAATCGTTAATTGTTCTACTTAAGTTCTATTTTCATGTCAAGTAGGATGGTGCGGCATCAACGTCATTTTGAGGCCTCAGCGTCATCCTCTCCTTGCGTCATCCTGAACTTGATTCAGGATCTACGTCAGCGCGAAACCACCGACCCCCGGGCGTTTGCACAGCGGTTGATTCTGAATCAAGTTCAGGATGACGCGCGGGGGCGGAGAGGCGGGGGCGGGAAGGTGTCGCGGATGGGCCGAACGCAACCCTCTAAAACTTCAGCGACGAAAATCCGAGCGGAACGATTTTGACGACATCGCCTTGGGTCGCCGGCCCAGCGCCGATCTCGCGCATGATCAGGCAATCGGCGTCGGCAAAGGCGGCGAGCATGGCGCTGTCTTGGCGATCAAACGGAGTCGCGGTGGGCAAATCCGTATCCGACGGCGTAAGTCTGGCGCGCATAAAGTCCAAACGCTTACCGTTCGGTCCCAAATCACTGCCGAGACGGGCCGCTTGATACAAAGGCTGCGGCGGCAGGCCCAACATGCACTCAATGGCGGCACGCATGAAAATCGCCGCACAAACCCCGGTCGAGACCGGATTACCCGGCAGGCCCAATAAATGCATGCCGCCGATATTGCCGAAAATCAGCGGCTTTCCTGGGCGCATAGCAATTTTGTAAAAACCTAAGTCCAAGCCTTCATCCCCGAAGACAGACTGGATCAGATCATGATCGCCGACACTGGCACCGCCCGACGTCACCAGCATATCGAATCCCGCCGCGTCTTTGAGCTTGGCGCGCAGGCTTTCCGGGCGATCTTCGGCAACGCCCAACGAAACAGCTTCGGCACCCAGCACTTGCGCATACGCCATTAACGCCACAGAGTTCGAGCTGACAATCTGATCGGACCGATGCGGCGCGCCCGGCATTACCACCTCGTCGCCGGTCGACAACACGGCGATGCGCGGTTTGCGGCGCACACGGAACCATGTGGCGCCTGCGGCAGAAGCCAAACCGAGATCCCGCGCCGTCAACAATGTGTCGGCAGCGAGCAGGGTCTTTCCGGCCGCAAAATCGAGCCCTTCAGGGCGTACCCAAGCGCCAGGTTTCGGGGCCTCGTTGATGGTGATCTTGTCACCGTCCATCGTCGTGTCTTCTTGAATGACAATGCTGTCGGCACCATCGGGCAGGGCGCCGCCTGTGAAGATGCGCGCACATTCGCCGTTGCCGACAGTGCCGGTAAACGCATGGCCCGCCGCCGCTTCGCCGATCTGCGTCAGCACGGTAGGGGCAGTGGGAATGTCGGCGGCGCGCACCGCATAGCCGTCCATCGCCGACACCGCCTGAGGCGGATGCGAAACGTCAGCAATGATGTCGTCTGCGAGCACGCGGCCCAGTGCATCTGCGACGAAGATTTCCTCGCCGGCCAGCGGCTGAATCGCTTTGCGAATTTTGTCGAGCGCGTCATCGATGCTCAGCATCACGGGGCCTCGAAGTCGCCAGATTTACCGCCCGCTTTATGGGTCAGGCGCACGTCGGTGATGCGCATGCCCCGATCGACGGCCTTGCACATGTCGTACACGGTCAGCGCAGCAACTGAAACAGCGGTCAGGGCTTCCATCTCGACACCGGTCTGGCCGTTTAGTTTGCACGTCGCCTCAATGTCGACGGCATGCCGGTCCGGATCGCAAATGAGGTCGACTTTAACGGACGTCAACGCCAACGGATGACAGAGCGGGATCAAATCAGGGGTGCGCTTGGCGCCCATAATACCGGCCAATTGCGCGACGCTGAGCACGTCGCCTTTTTTGAAACCGCCGGCCATAATTTTGGCCAAGGTTTCCGGCGCCATCAGGATGCTGCCTTTGGCGGTCGCAGTGCGCTCGGTCGCGGCTTTGTCGCCGACGTCAACCATGACGGCGTTGCCGTCTGCGTCCAAATGCGTGAATTCAGCCATGACGTTGCCTTTGTCTGGAGCGGGGAAGGTCCCGGATCGCTACGCGTCCGGGATGACGCTCTATTTTACAACACCCCATCTTACGCGGCCATTTCGGGGGACAGCAGGGCGCGGGTGGCAGCTGCCACGTCGTCTTGACGCATCAGGCTCTCGCCGATCAAGAAGCACTTGGCGCCGACTTTTGCCATCCGGTCCAAGTCGCTGCGCACGAACAAGCCGCTTTCGCAGACCATAATCTTGTCAGCCGGCACATCGGCGGCCAACGCCTCGGTCGTCGCGATGTCGACATCAAGGGTCTTGAGGTTGCGGTTGTTAATGCCCAACAGCAAGGTTTCCAACGCCAGTGCGCGCTGAAGTTCTTCAGCGTCATGCACTTCGACCAACACGTCCATGCCGTAGGCCAGCGCGGCGGCTTCGAGTTCAGCCGCCTGCTTATCGGATAGTGCCGCCATAATCAGCAAGATCGCGTCGGCGCCGAGCGCGCGGCTTTCAGCGATTTGATAGGGATCGAGCATGAAGTCCTTGCGCAGCACCGGCAGGGAAACGGCGGCCCGTGCGGCCACCAAGTATGCATCGTCGCCCTGGAAATAGGGCACATCGGTCAGTACGCTCAAACATGCAGCGCCCCCGGCCTCATATGCTTGCGCCAAACTCGGCGGGTCGAAGTCATCGCGAATCAGCCCCTTAGACGGCGAAGCCTTTTTAAGCTCGGCAATCAAACCGTAGCCGCCGGCAGCAAGCTTAGCTTTCAGCGCACGCGCAAAGCCGCGCACCGGGCTTGCTGCGCGCACCGCATCCTCAATCTCGGCCCAGGAGCGTTCGGCGCGGGCAGCGTCAATGTGTGCGAGTTTGTCCGAACAGATTTTGGTGAGAACGTCACTCATCGATTACTCAAGCGTCTGCGGGGGTGGCGTTGGTGATCGCGACGAGCTTATCTAAGGCGGCTTGCGCGGCGCCCTCATCAATCGATTTCGCGGCCAAGGCGACGCCTTGCTTCAGGTCATCCGTCTTACCGGCGACCATGAGCGATGCCGCCGCATTCAATAAAACGATATCCCGATACGGGCCAGGCTCGCCTTGCAGAAGGCTGCGGATGGCTTCGGCATTCGCCATCGGATCGCCCCCCTTGAGGTCATCTAGCGTCGCGCGCGGCAGACCGGCATCTTCGGGCGTGACTTCGAAGTCACGGATTTTCCCGGCTTCGAGGGCAACCACCTGCGTCGCGCCTGTGGTCGACATTTCGTCTAGACCATCGGCGCCATGCACCACCCAAGCCGCTTCGCAGCCAAGGTTAGCCAAGGTTTCCGCCATCGGTCGCAACCATGCCGGCGAGAACACACCGGTAAACTGGCGCTTCACGTTGGCCGGGTTCGACATCGGACCCAAGATATTAAAGATCGTGCGCACGCCCATTTCGACCCGAACCGGACCGACAAACCGCATCGCACTATGGTGGCGGGGCGCCATCATAAAGCCGATTCCGGCCTCACGAATGGATTGTTCGATTTGCGGGAACGGCGCATCTAAATTGACGCCCAGCGACGACAACACATCCGCCGCACCCGACTTTGACGACAGTGCTCGGTTGCCGTGCTTGGCGACCGGCACGCCGGCGCCTGCGACCACAAACGCGGTGCCGGTTGAAATATTATAGGTGCCCGACCCGTCACCGCCGGTGCCGACCACGTCCATGGCGCCTGCGGGTGCTTCGATGGTGTCCATTTTCGCGCGCATGGTACGGACGGCGCCTGTGATCTCGTCAACGGTCTCACCACGCACGCGCAGCGCCATCAAAAATCCGGCGATCTGCGCCGGCGTCGCTTCGCCTGACATGATGATACCGAACGCGGCCTCTGCCTCATCGGCGCTGAGCGCCCGACCGTCGGCGACTTTGTTGAGGATCGGCTTCATCTCGTCGCTCATCAAGCTGCCTCCTTACCGCGCGTCATATCGATAAAGTTTCTCAAAATATCGTGGCCGTGCTGAGACGCGATACTTTCCGGATGGAACTGCACGCCGTGGATCGGCAGATCGACATGGCGCAGGCCTTGGATCACGCCGTCTTCACTGTGCGCAATCGCAATCAAGCTATTCGGCATGCTGGCCGGGTCAATCGCCAACGAATGGTAGCGCGTCGCCTCGAACGGCGAGGGGAGGCCAACAAACACGCCGGTGCCGTCATGTGTAATTTGCGAGAGCTTGCCGTGCATCGGCTTGGGCGCACGCACGATATCGCCGCCGAACGCCTGGCCGATCGACTGAAAGCCAAGGCAGACGCCGAACACCGGCACAACCTTATCAGCGCAGGCGGCGACCAGATCCAGGCAAATACCGGCTTTATCCGGGTCACACGGGCCCGGCGATATCACGATCCCCTCGGCGCCCATCGCCATGGCGTCGGCAACCGAAATTTCGTCGTTGCGCTTCACCATCACCTCGGCACCTAATTCGCCTAGGTAGTGCAAGAGGTTATAGGTAAAACTGTCGTAATTATCGATGAGCAGAAACATCGTCCCAGCCTTGTACGGATGCGGTCGCGAACAATGCCGCGCCGGTCTCCAAGGGTCAAGCAACAGACGTCGTAAAAAACGGCGGGGATTTGGCCTTACATTGCCTTTCGGCGTTCGCCGCGGCCCAGAGCCTCGGCCTTGCGGCGGCGGCGGTCGGGACCGAAGAAGTCGCCGACGCGCACAAACGGGCGCGGGTTTTCGATAACACAGCAAAGTCGGCTGTAAATGGTTTTCGCGGATACCGGCTTTGCCAGGAACTCGGTCATACCATTGTCACGGGCAATGCAGACATGACGGAGTTCCGTATTCGCCGTCACGACAACGATGGGAACATAGGGATTCGGACTATCGTCCGACATCCGAACTTTACGGATGAAATCAATGCCGTTCAGGTCCGGCGTCCAATCGCAAAGGATGATGTCCGGTTCCATTTCAGTGAAAAATTTGTAGGCCTCATAGATTTCCGGCGTCGAATAGACATTTGCGACCCCGAACTCGGAGAACACATCGGTCAAAATGCGTCGCACCAGGAGATGTTTCTCCAAGACGAGAATGTTCAACGCGGACAGATCGTATGACTTCAAAGCGACCCCCAACCCAAGCTTGCACTCCGGAAACCATCCAGTGACGCAGATTGGTATAGCGTTGAACATACATTAAGCGGGCAAAATATTCCAGCATTCTATGGTTAATAAAATGCGAATGGTTGGCCGGTCGCGATTGACCCTACGGCAGACCTGCGTTACGCAGGCGCACGACCTCTTAACGCAAGGATGGATCGCCGAACGTGGCCGATTTCCCACCAGCCCCTGGCGCGCGCCGCGCCCGTATGCGAACAGCCGATCGCGATGGTAAGCTGACAGGATGGCCGCGCCCAGCGATCGCGTTCGGCGAGCGTGTCGGCCTTAGTCCTCAGCGGATAGCGGTGTTGTTGGTGATGGGCATCGGCGGCATTCTGGCAGGTTATTTTGTCGGCAAGTACCTGGCCCCCGCCGAAAAATCCGCAACGCCGCCACCGCCTGCACAAACGCAAACCCGCAGCGAACCAACCTACGAAGAACAGTTGCCGGGTGACATCGTCATCCAGTCGAACGGCGCGATCACCCGAATCCAACTGCCGACGCCCGACGCCGAGATCGATTTCGGCAGCTACGAGCGCGACGCGGCGCCACTATCTGCGCCGCACGTCGAAAACACCTCGACAAAAACTGAAGAAGAATCGGGCGAGCCAGAAACGGCTGCTCTGCCGCCGCAATCCGACGCCCCTATCATCCAGCCCAAACCTAAATTGGTCGATAAACCCGTGCAATTGGTGCGCGCCATGCCCGACGACATTGCCGCCTTGCAGGCCTCAGACGCCGCAGCACTGCCCGCGTGGCAGCGCTTTGCCGTCCCGGCATCGCTCGATACCCGCCCCAAGGTTGTCATCGTCATGGACGATTTAGGCCTCGATCGCCGCCGCACGCGGCGCACGTGGCAATTACCCGGGCCGCTGACGTTGTCGTTCATGGCCTACGCCGAAGACCTAGGTGATCAGACCAAAACCGCAAAAAAGGCCGGTCATGAATTGATGCTGCACGTGCCGATGGAGCCAAGCTCATCGGACATCGACCCAGGCCCAAACGTCTTACTAAGCGGCATGGCGACGACGGAACTGCAAAAGAATATCACCTGGAACCTGGATCAGGCCAGCGGCTACGTCGGCATCAACAATCACATGGGCAGCCGCTTTACCGCCGATACGGACGGCATGCGCACCGTCGCTGACGTGCTCAAACAGCGTGGCCTGTTATTTTTGGATTCCGTGACCGCCGGCAACACCGTCGCCCACGATGTGGCCCGCGATGCCGGCATCCCGTTTGCTGTACGTAACGTGTTCATCGATCACGAAGACGACGTGAAAGCGATTGAGCGTCAGCTCCGCCGCGTCAAGGAAATCGCTCGCGAAACCGGTCTCGCCATCGCCATCGGCCACCCCCGCGAACACACCTTGGCCGTGCTCAAGCCATGGCTCAAAGGCTTGGATGCAGCCGGGTTCCAACTCGTCCCAATTTCTGCGGTGGCGCGGATCGCGCCCTAATCACATCACCCATGCGTTATCTTGAATGCGTCATCCTGAACTTGATCAGGACCCACGTTGGCGCGAACCTCTCAACCGCCCGGCGTT